>WLWH01001282.1_pt1 | contig 17072 bp, 16 predicted proteins | sample 6712741 | NCBI WGS metagenome assembly WLWH01 (sample SAMN12718694, study PRJNA515312) | sponge metagenome | isolation source: marine sponge | host: Mycale hentscheli | place: New Zealand: South Island, Marlborough, Capsize Point | collected 2003-05-01 | reverse complement strand
CCTTTTGTATCGTTACAGAGAGTATTTGAGATAATTTTATAGTAGTCAAAGAAATTCGCACCATAAAAATCCCTCTCATTTCTAAGAGCATTTACGAGGTAATTTGTCTTCCCTGACCTTACGCTCCCTATGAGGAGACATAGAAATTGAGGTTTCGGTAAAAAAGGGTGTAGCTCCCTATACTTGTCGCTATGTTGTGTATCATTTACTCTTAACACCTTCGGCACACTTTTCTCCATTTATACTTATAAAAATATTTTATTTTAGATTAAATCTTTTTTTAAAATCTCTTACTGAGCCCTTGAATGTGGGTTTATTCCAAAGGATATATCGACTGAGACTGCCTGCCGTCATATATGATTCCCAGTTTTCTCTTTTCCTATGACGGTCTAAATATCTCTGTTTCCTCGCTTTGTCTCCATGTATCGTAAAATCACTCATTCCTTTTGATCCAAAGTGAGTAGTCTTTATCTTCTTACCGTCTTTACTAAATACAGCAGTATATTTTTTTTTAGCATTTGTAGAAGGACTTATCACCACACTCACACTCATTTATTATGTATTTAATATTTTTTTTTAGGTTTCTTTTTTTTTAAATGTATTTTATCTATTTTATATGCTTTCGATTTAGGATTGATCGAAGCATAGACACGAGCATATCCCCACTGCTCTGGTGATTTTACTTGTGGTCTTACGCTCTGGGGATTACTTTTATAAGCTCCTTTTCCTTTCTCAAAAATGGTTTTGATTCCTTTCAGTTCATATCCTGTAAGTTTCGATATATCTTTTAATGAGTTAGATTGTGATAAAGGTTGTTTATATTTCTTGTTGAATTGCTGTTTATATGTCGGCATTTATATATATATAGAAATTATATCCATTTGAGAAAACTTAAAACAAAAATCGCATGATATTTTTGGATTATATCCATTTGTGGATTTCTCACTATGAATAACTACAAATGGGTATTTATCAATACTTAATAATAGAAAATAATATCAACGAGATTTTTGTTTGAAGTTTTTATCTATTCCTATAATATAATGATAAATAATTTAATCGATTACTTTGTTTTAAGATATTTTATTCTTATTTTAAGGATTTTAAATTTCTTTTACATTATTAAAAACAATTGTCCCAGTAGTCGTCGTCTCCATATCGAGGGTTAGTATTAAATGAGGGAGTATTTCTTCTTATTGCTTTCGCCATGTGTAGCTCATTTTGTTTTATTTTTTCTTCTTCTTCTTTCTTGATCCTCTTCTTATATTGTCTTGCTTTTTCATAAGATAAGACTGCTTGCTGTTGTGCTTTTAGTAAATCTTCTTTTGTATATTGTCCTGTCGGTTGTGGTGCTGGTTGTGGTGCTGGTTGTGGGGCTGGTTTGGGTGGTGGTTTATATTCTTCGACTTCTTCTATGACCTCCTTTACTTTTGGTGGTTTTGGTTGACTCTTTGTCCCATTCACTTCTGCTCTGAGTTCTTCTAGTTCTTTCTGTTTTTTCATTTTCTGTAATTCTTTTAACTCTTTCTTTTCACGAGCATTCCTTCTCCTGGTTTCTAATGCTTTCTCCCTTGCTTGTTTTAATTTTTCTTTATGTTCTTCACTCATAGGAGGTCTTTTCTTTTTTACTTTGATTTTGTCTTGTTTATGAGTTTCAGTCACAACAGGGTCAGGTGTGAAATCTTTAAATATATCTTCCTGCTTTATCTGTTGTTTAGGTGACGGCGGTAATTCTTCCTCAACTTCTTCTGTATCACTTACATTATTCATATCTGTTACAGTAGGCATTAAATCCATTATTATCTTTTATATATTTACTATTATTTTGTTTTGATTTGTATAATTTTTAAAAAAAAGGATTTCCATTTTTTTCAGGGTGAAATCGTGGGCTCCTTTGAGGTATTGGTTTTTAGTGTTGGGTCTCTTTCACATTGCAAGCAACAACATTTTATATTTTTACATTTAGATTTTTGTATTGTGAGTAGGAGACTGGTGACTATACCACCTACAACTCCTAAAAATACACCGAGTTCTGCGAGTGTAAATGCTTCCATTTGTATTTTATCAATTATCAATATAATTATTTTATATGAATAATTTTTTTTAATTAAAAATAAGTGTAGAAAAAGGATATTTATTTATGGAGAGGTTATGGTGAGCACCGCTCACGAGCTCTGTACCTATTTTATCGTGTGTTTTTTTATTTATGAGGTATATACTCATAATTTAATATTTAATACATTTTTTTTAGAATTAAGTTCGGGATTGTATCGTGCTACTCGGTCTAAAATGAAGACAAATCACAGTAGTCCCATTTAAAACTCTTGCAAGTCTTTCTCTACTATCCACGATAGAAATATCAAACTCATTTATATATAACTCCTCTGTATTGGCGAGGTTGAGATATACTCGTTCCCCAGGCTCGTAATATAAACCTGACCCAATCTCTCTACCACTCATATCAAAACGTGGTAAAGTATAAATTATTTTACTTGGTCTCCCTATACCAGCATTAAAAGATCTCTGTGAAAAATTATTTAATTTTACAAATAAATTGGTTTGTGAGTCCAATTGTGGTGATACGTCACTTTTATAAGTGAAAACATTACCAACAATAGAAGGCACAGGAGAAGATACAGTCAATAAATCCTGTGAAAATCCTAACAACTCCCGAGCATTAGCTCCTTTTGTGGGTGTGTATGGTGTGAGTTCTCCAAGCATTACATTATATGAAAAGGTAGAAAGTTTATTTTTAGTATGAGTATGTGCCTCTGTATAAAACTTATCTCTCGGCACAAGCTCACCACCTCCCATAACAAACATATATCTACTCTCTAAATCATATAGTGTATCCTCTCTTGCAGTCTCCCTCATACGTTGGACGTAATCACTTGACGCACTATTTATCTTAACACCGTCAGTTATATTTCTACCACCATATTTACTACAATCAAAATAATATTTACCACCAGCACCATTATCAGCGGTTGCGTTAAGATACATAAGAGGATACATATTGTAAGTAGCAACAGAGATAGGTTTAGGGACGTGTTGTCTGTAACTCTTTTGGTTATTTACGTCACTATTATCATTTAATGTCGCCCATTGCGTCCCTGTCGCCTGTTTAGTGCTACATAAAAGTTTCCACGTCCCAAGTGAGCCACCATTATTGCTGTCCCCAGCTCCTGCGGTGCTTGTATCCTTTGTCCCCGTATGATACCAAAAATTAACTCTCTCACCTTCTATCTGTATTTTAAATTGATTTATTTTTTGAGTATTCGTGCTCATATTGTATCTCTCTGTCTGAAAGGGAGCCTCGGGTTTAGTGCCGTCTGCTGTCGCCCAACCATAATACTCAATCTCTCTCATTTCATATCTTGGTTCCTGTTCGGGTCCTTCTAAATTAGGACTAAAAGCACTCTGTCCAACCCACAATCTATGTCCTGCGTCAGTTACACCCTTCTCTATACGTATGACGTAATCCATAAATTGTAAATTACCAACACTATCAGCAGTAGGTAATCCGTCACCCTGGTCGTCAAAATAAGTAGGGTCTCCAAACTGTGTCCCTTTATTTGTTCTTGATATTCCCATAGCACAATCAACCTCAATCTCATTAGAAGACCCACCATACTTAAATAAACCGTCTAAATCCCACCTCACCTCACCGTTATAGTGAGAAATCGGCACGTCTTCTGCAATCATAAGTGCTTCTAATGACTGTCCTTCTCTGTCACCATTTTTACTTGTTGCTCTTATGTTACTACCTGATACGCTCATAGTAAGTGAGTTGTCTGCTACACCACCTGTATATCTTGATTTCCATTTTTCTATACCTGGTATGTAGCTCGTATCACCCATATCACCTCTACCCTCATACGATAAATTAAAACCGTCAAAATCATTATTACTATCAAGTTTTATAGAGCATTCCTGCTCTCCAAAGAAATCAGGGTGAGGCATTCCTCGGTTCATAGCAACTCCTACTCTTTCTACGAAAGCATTATGGGATACGTCTTCCGCAAAATTACTCGCTGGGGCAATAGGACACATTATAGGGATTTGTGTGGTTTCTTCCATAGTTCTATCATTAGTTTTATCTTGTAAATCGTCTCCGTATGTTTGATAAAATACTTGGTTTCCGTCAAGCGTAATAGTATCTGTATTTTTATTTACCTTGATACTCTGTAAGGCGACCTCACTATTAGGAGGGATACGTAAAGTCTCTTTAAGTGCGTTATGAAACGAGTAAGGTTTCTCCCATTCACTATCGGTATTCTCCTCACTAACTTCTAACTGGTTACTCAAAATCACTAAACTCATTATTTTTATAATTTATAGAATATATTTTTTTTATTAGTTAAATTATAAAAAATATGAGTTTGGTAGAAGAAAGTGAAGTGACACCAGGTGGCGAATCAATTGCATTATCAAAGGACAAGATACAGGAGAGTATTATTGAGAAGAAAGTAACCAAGGCAAAGCCCGAGTTTAGAAACGATAAATCCAAGAGGTGGAGAAAGATTTTTGATTTTGATAAGACTGGTATGACAAACGCACAGGTAATAGCAGAGCAGGATAAGAGACGTAAGCAAGCAAGAAAGGATAGGGGTTCATTACGTCCAAAGGGGTCACAAGCAGTATTTAAAACCGCAAAAAATTAAAACAAAAATACCCATTTGTGATTTTTAATAGTAAATAATACTCAAATGGATATAATATCTTGATTATTAAGATAATATAGAAAATTGTTTTAAGTTTTTATAAAATTAGATTAATTTTATGAGTATATACCTCATAAATTATTTTTTACACGATAAAATAGGTACAGAGCACGAGAGCAGGCGAGACGTAAGTATCTTGTAAAAAAATAATGTAAAAATTAGATTAAAAAAAGAATTTCTTTTAAGGATAATAATTTCTTTGAGTGTAAGTTTTTTTAAACTTAACCTTTTTCTTTTTAGGTCTTACAGCACGACAATAACAACATAAACAAATATATTTAACATAACAACAAATACATATCATAACCTTTAATACTCTATTTTAGAATATAATTTAGATTTTTGTATGACACCACAATCCATAAACGCTTTATTACTTTCCGTATATATATCCTGACTTTGCATTATCTTATCCATATTTAGATTATACGTTGTAACCGATTTAACACCTTCGTCTGTGGTTTTAGTGGATTTTTTACCCTTAATAATATCAGCACCAAAGATATTTTTATACATTTTAACTATGAGCTGTTGGGCTCCCTTCTCCTCCTCAAAGGATATTTTTTTCTTTTTATTTCTATCGGTAAATACTACACGGTATTCGTCTAATAATTTCTCACTTTTCTCCTGGGTCATAGCACTACAATCAGGAGTAAGGGAGTAACCTTCTACACCCAGGGTTTTTAAAACCTTTTTGAGATATAATATCTTAAAATCACTACTTGCTCCCTTCTTGCAGTTGTAGTCTTTTTTCTCTTCTAATTTTTTAAGTGTATCACTCTCCTCCTTAAAGAAAAACTTAACTATCCTAAAATGGTTAGTGATTTGGTGATTATCAATTAGTATTTTTTCATAATCTCCTACCTTATCAGGTTGTATGTTAAGGAGTTTAATATTATTCTGTATGTATTTAGGATACACACTATCGTCTATAAGATCGTCTTTATTTTTTGCGAGCCACAGGTCACCTTTTTCACCTGACCCATAGAGAGATATTAAATCCTCACATTCCTTGATTTCCATTTGGTAGTTTCCAAGTTGTTCTTTCTGTGAGTTATGGAGAGTATTGTTTTTACGTTTCTCCTCAATTTCCTCATACTCCATATAGGTTTGTAGGGATTTTTCTAATGCTTGCTTTTCTTCCTGTAAGTAATCTCTTATCTCATTAATATTATTTTTAGTCCATTCCTCTATCCTCTCCTCCTCGTCTTTAAACATTTCCAATAATGCGTCCTGCTTGTATTTCTTTACTTCTTTGGATTTTTGTTGTAATGAGTTGCTCGTGGTTTCTCTGTGTATATCAACATTAAATCCCTGACCTCGTAAGAGGTTTAAGAAGTGACCGAACTTGTTAGTGTTAAAACAATCCATAATATACATATGGTGAGCCAGTAGCTCCTTGTATTTTGTGGTTTCCTCTTCACCACATAATAACTCGGCACTTGCAAGAGCAGTAGCGTCTGCGTTATTCTCTACATTATTTAACATATCCAATACCTCCTCTTTATTTTCATATTTGTATAAACCGTGTGATTTTCTACCAAAGTAATACACTAACTCTGTAATGTTACGACACCTATTCGCCTGCTGTATCATAGCAAGTGGAGAGATAGTGTGCTCCTTCATAACACAATATACAGGTCTCTCCATAACACTATCTAAACCATAAACAATCTTTGGAGAGAAAATAACCCATTTCCATTTATCAAGGTCAATATCCTCCATAGTCTCGCTGGTAAATATACCAATTTCAGGATTTCTCCCCAGCTCGTGGTGTATAACGTCACATACATTTTTACTATCACAACATATCATAAAAGGTAAATCATTTTTCATTTTATCTTGTAACTCCAATAGTAAATCTTCATTATCATAAACCTCTCTGGTGTTAATACCACCATTTTTACCGTTATGTTTGTAATCATTCTCTATGTATATCTGTGGTGCTTTTATACCCAATTGTTTTAAAAATAAAAGTGAAGTATCGCTAATGTGTGCGTCGGTCATTATAACCTGTTCTGCTCCCATTATAATCCTCTCTAACATACGCTTTACTGTAATACGTTTATCGTCAAGGTTAGGACAATCAATAAAATACTCAATTAAGGAGTTAAACTCGTCAAGGTAAATAGTGTAAGCATTCCAAGTATCCTCACACCAGGAGGCGAGCTTGTTGAGACTATCTACTTGGATTACAATATTGCAACCCTCCATACGCCATAATTCTTGGACTTCGTCTCTAAACCAGTAACACTCTATATCCGCTTTTTTAAATACTGCGGTCTGTTCCTTACCCAAGGATAATCGTGAAACAATAGAAATAAAACATTTTTCAGGGTGTAATTTAAAATAATTTTTAACTGCGGTTGTCTTACCTGTTCCTGTATCACTTTTAACAATTACTAATTTAGGTGGTAAGTCACTATATACGTCTCCCTGAAATTGTTGTATAAATGAGCCTGGTGTATCACCGTCTAAATACCTTTGACCTGTAATGATTTTATCAGGTTTAGTGGTGTGATTGTTAGTAGGTTTATACATATAGTAACCCATAAAATCTTTTATCGCCTTCGTCATAGTATCATTATATAAAATACAATCCTTAACTAATTCATACAATACTGGTTCATTTTTCTTAAACCAATTATCGTGGGTTAATGGAGTATCTACGTCTTTAAAACTCATAATGGATTTATAATATTCAGTCCTGGCGTTAGTGTATATTTTCTGTGTGTTGTATTTTTCATTCGCTTTAACAATTGCAGGGTCAAGTGTTTCCTCCATAAAACCGCTTTCACGTAAGATAAAAGGTAATGTATTAACGTTTTTATATTCACAACTATCCCACATATCCTCGCTGTGAATACCCCAGGAGCTACTGGATTTAAGGTGTTTTTTATCTAATTTAGTGTTACATATTTCCTCAAAATATTCTCTCTTGTTAAGGGTCTTTAAACAAGTTGCTACAATTAAGAAGTTGTCGTAATCCTCATAGAAACTATTATCTAATGTATCAAAGATTTTACGGAGGATAGTATCACTAAAAGCGTATGTATAAACAGACAAATCTACCTCGTTTTGGTATGATAATTGACTTTTACATACTGGATTTAATATCTCACCATTTTTATCTTTAATAACTTTATCTGTTACTTTACGTGACTGTTTGTATAGATTAGACAATATCCACTCTTTTAATTCAGGAGGACAAGTAACCATAGGAGTATCTCTAATTACTTTATATTCTTTGATTTGTTGAGGAGACCAAATACACGAGCCAGGGGCAACTGCATATGACCCGTCAGATCTTATATCTATTTCGTGTTTTTTACAGGTTGTAGTCTTAATATCGTTGTCAAAATTAAAATATAGGTGTTCTCCACCACTACCAGTTTTGATAGTTAGTGTGTTAAAATACTCAATATAATCCTCACCAAAACGTTTAATAAACTCACTCTCCTCGCCTTTGAGTTTGTATAAATCCATATCTAAAACAAAACATTTATTTACAAGACCACAGGGTATTCCAAAGTTAATACCAGTCTTATTGATATTTTTTTCACGGATAAACTCAAAGGAGCGGAGTTTCCATTTATATCTATTTACTTTATTCCACTCTCCGTCTTTTGCAGGGAGCTTGGAGTTGTGACCAAGGTAAAATGATTTCCACATTCTATGTTTAGAAGTAGATAATTTATTGGATTCATTAAAAGCAGAAAGTTTGGGGGCGGAGGTATTCGGAGCAGACATTATTTTATATACTTAAATATTTTATTTTTTGAGAATTAAAACGCACCAAATATATTAAATCCTCTTGGTAAAAGGATAATTCTTTAATCTAAAATTATGATTTACGTTTTACTTATGGTGATAATTTAATTTTTCCGCAGTTTTTTATTCAGTAAAACTTAAAACATAAAATCTCATTATATCCATTTGGGTATTATTTACTATTAAAAATCACAAATGGGTATAATCTTTAAAATCAAGAGAAAATATAAAAAATTGTTTTAAGTTTTCTTGCTACAAATGGATATAATCCAAATATTGCAATTTTTGGGTATTTTTCCTCATATACCCCTCATAATTTATTTTTTACACGATAAAGTAGGTACAGAGCGAGAGAGCGGTATAAACCGTAACCTCTCCATAAAAACATTATTATTTTTTCTTTGTAATACTTTCCATTATTTCCTCAATAATATTAGTATCTATTTTTTTTTGTTTTTGTATCTTATAAATTACACAGCAATTGTCTCCAACTTGTGCGAGTTTTCCGTCGGGTTCGTGTATTGAGGTTGTGATATTATTAATATTTATTGGTTTTGTTATGGTAAATAACATATCACTACCAGAGGAGAAATAAAAATCTCCGTCCCCAGTAGTTTCCTTATTGACTACGGCGATTACAGGGAGAGATATACCACCACCTCTACCTCTACTATATGTATCATTACCACCAAAATATTTATTATCAATAATTATATCACTACGTATAGTGTAGTAAGATTGTATCATTTTTTTTGGTAAATCCTCTGCTACTGCTTCTATACTCTGTGTATTTTCTACAATATTTGGTGTAAATTGCTGGGCTCCCCCTGGGATTTGGTATCCCCAAGTCCCAGTCCCATATCCTGCATTAGAAGGCAACCATTTACTCGTAGGGATTTGTGAGGTATATTGTGTAGCGTTGTATCTATTCATTACGTAATTAATAACCTCTGTTGCTACTACGTCACTATTAGTAGTAATCCACCTATCTTGATTATAAATATTTCTAAATGTGATACGTGATTGGAGATTGTTTGTTGTATCTACGATAACTGGATTATATTGCTCATATGAAAATCCTAAAATACCTAATAAACTCTCACCCCACAACTCCTCTGTATAAGCGTCACCTAAATTAAAAAATACACCACCCATACTATCGGTTAGTGTGAATTCGGTAAGACGTGGATTTAAAAATGATTGTGGTTCTGTATTAGGCTCCCATTGACTTTTAGTTGGGTCAGGTCCCCGTGGATTAGCAGTAAAATAATAAGGAGATACAAACTCTGCGTCTTTTACTGGTGTATTATTAGCACCTGCTTTTGACCCATACTCCCACTGACCTAATGTATCATAAGGGGTATAGTCAGGAGCCCACGTCCATTTATTTAATACCTTATTAATTTTATATACCTCTGCATTTGCTGTTGTAGATATTTGGTTTGCTGTTGATATTCCTGCGTTATATAGTTGTCCCTTTCTCTCGGGTTCGTGGAGATAAGACCAACTAAAATGACCGTTTGTTAAGAAGGATAAAGCACTATTAGAAGCACCTACATACATTTTACTTAACATAGCACTTGTGGAGAGAAAACAAGGTTGTCCTCTAAAATGAGTGGTCTTACCTGCTCCTGCTTCATATTGTCTCTGCGCACTATTAGTGACGTGACTACTTGCAATACCATTTACTCCTGCGAGTTCTCCGTCATAGTCATACTGTAAGTAACCATTCCACAACATAATAAATTGGGAGCTATATGCGGTGTAGTGACAGTCCCAACCCAATATCTGTGTCCCAGCATTCCAAGGATCAGTCCCTGAAATCCAAGAGGCACTACCTCCTGATAATTCAGGGTGTATCACTATATATCTTTTACCGTCTGTTTGTTTATCAGAGAAAGTTGCGAAACCATAACATAAAAAGTCGGTAGATTGTCCTGTATCATATTGTTTTATCTTACTCCTATCACAGTGAAAAAAGAAAGGTAGAGAATATAAATCCACAGGAGTTTCTATATTTACGTTGTCCTTATTATATCCGTCGTCACCTAATACTATCTGAAAAAAAGGATTACCTCCTATTGTTTCCTGTTTCACGATAGTCCTTTGATTAGTATGTAAAAACGCAAGATTATCAAAATCCCTGGTTAGTGTATTACCATTTCCGTCACCATACGTCTTATAATCGTCAGGCATTCCTGTAAATAATTCAGGATATTTTCCTTGTGCTATAAATAGGTCTCTCAATAATATTAAATTATCGTCAGTATATTCCCAAGAGGTTATGATAGGTTCAGTTAAAGCGTTTCCCTGGTTAATATCATTTAAATTGTTAGAATATTCGCCTAAATATCTTACGTCAGTTTCACTCCCAGCACTTACATACGTCTCTACCGCCTCGGCACAGGCTCGTCCTGTGATAGTTAGTTCAGGTCTCTTACAACCTATATACTGAAATGATTGCTCGTATAATATTGCGTCCTTTACTTCCTGTGTTACAGTATTATCACTATTGTCTAAAAACGCCTCATATTGTGTTGATCCAAATGTATTTATACAGGCACAATTAACCGCTTTATATGTTAATGTATCGGTTGTCTCTGTAATAACTCTTTTAATATTTGGATTAGACCCAGGGTCACCTACATAATATTTTACTGGTTCTTGATTACTTTGCAATTGTTCTGTAATTTTTGAGGCGATATTCTGTGGTGAATTAAAACCTTTATCTACTTTTATCGTGTTAAGAGTAGTGAAAATATTATATTTTCTCATAGCAGGTGAGTTTCTCGTCAGTCCCTGATAAGTAGTAAGATATTTATTACTATCATACTCAATATCCACAATAGTCCTATCTCTCACAAGTAACGTATATTTTTCCGCAGTTGTTTTAGGTATGAATGCCTCAAATGGTCCTTGTCCTGTTTTAGTTTTCCACGGGAGCTGTTTATAATCACCTGAAAAAATACAATTACGATTACTCATTACAACACCACAGGCTCCCAAATCTACTGGATTATCCCCAGGAGTTCCAGTAACCGTGTAATTAAAAGGTTGTGAATGTTGTTGAGACCATATCGTAGTCTTTGGAGTTTTACTATTTAAATTAGCGTCACTACTGATAAACCTACGAGGTAAAAAACAATACTGCTCGCAGTTTGTAGTTCTATAATAATGTTGTTGTATATTCACCTCGTCGTCACGTAACATTTTATCAACGTGTTTTAATTCATTATGTATTACCTGTCTCCTCTCTAATGTTTTAAATCCTGGATATAAAATATCACCATTACTATCTAAAATATCTATACTTCTATCTATTCCCTCTTGTTCTTCTGCTGTATAATAAAATCTTTTTGTATCTTCACCAATCTCTTTACCTTCTATCTCTATTGTATCACTACCACAACCTCTCTCATTTATAAAACTATACTCAACACTAACTGTATCACCTTCATTTAATGTGATATTTTTTCCTAATTTATTTGTAAATACAGCATTTTCACTACGTATATCTGTGCCTCCTACGGATTGTTTTTTGTTACATTCTACAATCTGTATATCTGTGTAATCCATATTTATAATATGAATATATAAAAAAAATATATCTTAAAAAATAATGAATTATACCCATTTGTGGATAAATTACTATAAATTGCAACATTTGGGTATTTTTCCTCATATACCCCTCATAAAAAAATATTTACACGATAAAGTAGGTACAGAGCACGAGAGCAGGTGAGACCGTAACCTCTTGTTAAACTTCTACCATAATTGTATCTCCTTTTATTACTAATTTTCTCAAATGAAAAATAAAGTTTTTCCATAGACAATTTACCGAGGGTTGCGTATCAGCAGTAGTCCCTTCATATTTAAGGTTAAGACGGCAAGTCCTACCACGACCGTCAAATACAGCATTATCACTATGAGCCAGCATTCTACCGATTACAAAATTGCGGTTATATTCAGAGAAGTTCTGGACTGAAATACCTGCGGACACGAGTGCTTTTTCTAACTCAATCAAGAAATTAGCGTCTATACCTCCTGCTTTATTTGTAGTTTTTAAGGTAGATATATCACGTGAGGGGACTTGACGACCATTTAACCAAAAGGAGTATCCTGTAAGACAGTTGGAGCAACCTTCTAATCCTGTCCTGTTACTCTTTAAAACACCGTCCTCAACAAATCCAGCTCCTGCGTCGTGGTCTTTGGTTTGTAGGTAAGTCCCACCACCGCACGCCTGAATATTCGCCTCGTATATTTTTGCGTCAGTAGGGACACACAAGATAGATTTACAGCGTGCGTAATCAAGATTTAACGGAATGGTCGCTTGGACGTCACTTGATAGAGTGGAGTGTGTTTGGACTGCAACAGAAGGTATATCAAACTCAACAACTCCTCCCTGTTTAACACGGTTAATCATAGAGGTTTCATAGGATTTATCCATTTGGATTTGGTGGATAATCATTTCTACATTAGACACCTCATATGAAGGAGCCCAGGTAGTCCCTACTGCGTATGATCCTTGGAGGCAACTTTCACTATAAACAAACCACTCGTCACTCTCAACGTCTGTGCCCGAGGTGAGTTTAGCACCTGTATTTTTTAAGACTAACTCTATATTAGGACTATCAAACTTAATCTCGTCAATTACGAGCTGTTTATCGGTCACAGTAACAGTAGTCCCTGCGTCACTTAATTTACCCAGGTTGATTGCCTCTCCAACTACGAAAGGACATTGACCAGGAGAAGCGACAGAATTATCAGGAGTAAGGAAAATACTATCAGCAGTGCTCCCTCCTGACTTCGCCCATTTAGTCCCTGCTTTATCTATACCCTGGAATACAGGATTTAGGTAAGGTCTGCGGTCTTTCACGACACTATCCAACTGACGGAATGTGTTACGAATATCAGCAAGTGTGAATTCGCAATACACACCATTTGTTAAAAGACACGGGAATATCTTATCACTATTACTGAATACTCCTGAATGGATTGGGATAGTCATTTTTGCTGTGATAAACTCTGGTGCTTCGTCAATATTATCCACTAACTTTTCACCAACAGCAGTCCCTGGGGCAGTCATATAAGGACTTCTAATAAAATCATTATTAATACTCTTGGTAGTCCCCTGGTCTCCCTTTGTATCAGGACACCACGCACCAGCTCCCTCAACCAAGGCTCGTTTATTCTGTTCTGTATCCGTTCTGGAATAATCATATTTAACTGCTACATAGGTATTGTATTCGGTATTCTCCTCCAATAATTGCTCTCTATTACCAGCGTAAATCCTCAATTGTTTCAGTAATGCGTTTGCTCCTATACCCTGGTCTAATGCGAGACGTGTTGCAGGGAAGGTTGCGTCATTCTTAATCTTTAAATCAAACTGTAAATAACAATCTTTACCTCTAAAATATCTAACAGAAGGAGGAATATAAACTCCTATCGTCTGTCCTGCTTGGAATGATAAACCATTCTCCGCACTAATTCTCACCGAAGACTGCTCCATTTGGACTTTCTCCTGGGCACTAAAAAACTTACTCATATTTTATAATGTATCATAATATAAAAATAAAGTGTAAAAAAAAATTAAAAAAGTGAATTATCCCCACCACCAGCTCCCACCTGTTGTTGTATCTTCTTTGTCTTTCTCTTCTTTCTGTTTTGCTTTAATATCTAAATATGCTTTGATATATGATAGGTCACTACGTATCTCCGAGGTTTGCCGTTGTAGAGATTTAACTGATATAGATATATCTTCTTGTAGAGTTTTAACCGATATAGAAATATCTTCTAACTTATCGGCGTTGTTTTGTTTTTGAGACCGTATGTGTTTCTCCATATATAACTTAAAATAGAAATTATATCCATTTGTATTTTTTTTAATTTATTAAATGTTTAACCAATTCTAATTTTTCAGGGTGTTTCTCTTTAAATGTTTCTAAATTATTATTCTTGGTATAGTATGATAAAAGTTGTTTTGCAGTATTAAAATCTTTATCCTTTAAATATTTCTCTCTACGTTTCTCTTTATTCTTTTGATAATGAGCCCGTGACCTCTCACAACATTTCTTTTTATATTCAGGATCTATCTTTAATTTTGTATCATATCTTATCTTCTCCATTTCTCTTTTACGTTTGTATTGATTTACAATCTTAATAATAGTCTCATTATCAAAAGTATTATCCATTTATATATACTTACATTATAAAATAATTTAGGATAAAACGCATTTAATTTTTTCGCAGAAATTATATCCATTTGTGAAATCTTAAAACATAAAATCTCATTATATCTATTTGTGGATTTTTCACTATAATAATTTACAAATGGGTATAATAAAAAAATTGTTTTAAGTTTTCTCAAAATAAAATATATTTCATATTATAAAATGAGTAATGTGGAAATGGATTTAAAGAATGTTATAGAGATACGTATGATAGAAGAGTTACTCCGTGATAAACCTAATCTCCTTAAAACATTTCAGGAGATAGTGTTAGTTAAAAATATTGAGCTCGCCCAGTATTGTTTCTCACATTATAGCGAGAGTGAAGAGGAGGTATGGAGTGAGAGTGAGAGTGAAGACGAGGAGGAGTTTAATTATCAAAATGCTTAATCGTGTTAATGATACTGTAATCTTTATGTTTTTTTTTATTAATTGTTTTATTTAACCAAAAGTAATATTGCAATTGTTTTATTAACTCTTTATTATCGTATGTTGTTTTTTTAATTTGTTTCTTACATAAAGTCTCGTGGATAATTGTTTCTTTGATTTTCATTCGTATATCAAAACATAGATTAAAGTTGTCTTGTAAAAAAAATAAAGTATTTTGTTCTGTGTCTTTCATATAGTTATATTTATCTAAAATATTTTAAATTATCCTGTATTTAAACTAAAAAACAAGGTTAATCTAACATTATACACCATATATGACGTATAATATACCTATTAATTTAACTTTTTACGTATTATGGTGCTAAATCATATATTAATTTTAAAATTAATGCTCCACAGGGGGTATTTAGTTAGATTAACGACTTAAAATACTCATATTATATGTAAAATAATGGATTAATAAACAATTTATGAGTATATACCTCATAATTTTATATTTACACGATAAAATAGGTACAGAGCACGAGAGCAGGTGAGACCGTAACCTCTCCATAAATTAATTACCTTTTTTTTGTTATATTTTTTATTTAATATATTTTAAATTAAACATAGACCCTTCTGTTTGTTTTCCTTTTTCACGTAACGTGAAATCAATAACACCCTCTTTAAATGGTGGTTGTAAAGTTTTCTTTCTCTTCATAGTCTGTCCTCCTTCCAGACGTATTTTAATATGGGCTCCCCAACCTTTTTTACCAACAATTTTATTAAAGAATGATAATGCTGTCCCTGAAAGGTCACCAAATCCTTTACTTTTAAGATATTGATTTATCTGTGTAATATTCTTTTTACCTATTACTCTATTATTATCAATCTCATACTGTCCTGATTTCCCAGGTATTGTTGTAGGGACGCTTGCAGTTATTTCCATAGTATCACCACCTTTTTTTGGTTCTGCTTTTTTATTACCTGGTTTTAAATTAGCAATCTTGTAACCCAAAGGTCTCCACCTACTCTCATATAAAACGTTATTCTTTGTAGTTGTTCCGTCAGGTAATGTTCCTGATCCAGTCCATACCTTCACACCCTTTGACCCTGGTTTCACAGGAGGTGTTGAGGTTTTCTTTGCTGGTGACTTCTTCTTTACAGGTTTTGGTTTTGATATTACCTTTATTTTATTAGGATTTACTCTTGGTCTCCCTACGTTTTGTTTTGGTCTTACTTCATTTTCTTTTTTCATAGGAGGTTTAGAAGCACGTGCTTTTTTTACTGCTTCCACTCTCTTCTTTAATTCATTATCATATCCCACCTTATCTCTCTTACTATCTCTCTCCATTTTCTTCGCCTTCGCCAGTTTCTTCTCTTCTTCTGTTTTCTTTGGGGGAGCTGGTGGTAAGGGGACTGTTGGTTTTCTTTTCATTTGGATTTTAGGCACAATCTTCTTTTTATCGTGGTCTATACTATATCCATTTTTCTCTATAAGTTTTATAAGAGCGTCACGATTTGTTTTTGGTGGTATGATAATAGACATTAAAACGTTATGTTTTTTAACCATTCTCCGTAGCTCATTTAGTGTCAGCATTATTTATGCTATATATGTTATTTTTTTTTCTAATGTAATATTATAAAAATAATGATTAATATTTCCAAAACTCACAGCAAGAAAGATTTAAGTGATATTATTGATACATTTAAGATACCTATTTATTTAAGTAATCCAACCAAATTGCAATTGGTTAAAGCGTTACAAGAAGCAGTATCAGGTGAGTTATATAATATTGACCCTAAAAATAAATATTTAATACAAGATAAAAAAGAGTTTGTTAAGTATTTAACAGATACTAACCCACGCAAGATATTATCTGTAAAAGAAAAAAAGAAAGTTATACACGATTGTAAGAGGATAAAACAATTTTGTTTAAATAGTTACTGTATAATCGGCACAGATTTTAATAATGAGAAA
>WLWH01001281.1_pt1 | contig 17077 bp, 11 predicted proteins | sample 6712741 | NCBI WGS metagenome assembly WLWH01 (sample SAMN12718694, study PRJNA515312) | sponge metagenome | isolation source: marine sponge | host: Mycale hentscheli | place: New Zealand: South Island, Marlborough, Capsize Point | collected 2003-05-01 | reverse complement strand
ACGCTCTTTAGTTCCATAGACCTCATTAAGAGGCATCTTAACTTTTTTACCAAATGCGTCTGTAAAAGAGACATCTCCTAAATTATCAACAACATCTTTAACAGCTTTATTCACGTCATACCTGTCATACTCTGCGGTTGATAACCTAAGAAGTTCAGATACATTTGAAAAATCATTTGGATTTGAAGATAAATTTCCGTCAGAATCTCTTTTAGCTACATTAACCTCTGCTGTTAACGGATTAATATAAGCTCCCGTTCCGCTAAAATTCATAAACCCTTCCATTTGGCTTCGGAGATATATCTCTCTTTTACTGCTCTTCATTGTTTGAGCACGCTCCATAGCCTTGTCATAATTAGCGTTAAAGCCTTTTCCTGCTTGAAACATAAGTGCTGTACCCTGGTCTAGGTTAGCTCTTTTTCTATAGTAATCTCTTTCCTTAATTCTTCCAGACTTTAAATCTGCAAGATCTTGTCTTGCCTGCTCCATGGCATCATTGGAAAAATCTGCCATAAACCTATTTACTTCAGCATTACTTCCTTGTGGTTGATCTAATAAATCTTTTGCATATTTAGAGCTAGCTGTATCAATAGCTTCTTTTCTACCTTCTCTATCTTTTACTTCTGCTGATATCGCATCCGTCATCTGTTTACCGATGTCGGCCCAATTTATCTGCGTAGGTTGAGAGTCTCTTACGTAACCGTATCCCATATTATAATTTATTTAAACTAAGCGTTCCTCGTTGTAAGTGCGTCTAAGTACCTTTGATCAAAAATGGTATTGTTAAGATCGAGAGATGCGTCACTATTAATAACTCCTCCGGGCGGTACAAGTTGCTGTTGAAGAGCTAAGTCATCGACCAGTGGAACATCTGTTTTTCCATATAAACCAGGTAGCTTTAATGCTTGAGTTCCTATATTCACTAATCCTGTAACGCCTTGTTGATTTGCTGCAGCTGCAGCAGCTCTAGCGTCTGCGGCTTGTTTTTCAAATCCTTCGGCTGTTTTTGTTTCTATTGTTGCTAATTCACCGGCAAGCCTAGCGTCTTCTTTAGCTGCTAATTTTTGTAGCGTCAATAAATCTTCTGTCATGCCAATCCTAGATCCTTGTTGAGCTTTCTGTAAAGCAGCTAAACCTTTTCCTGCAGTTACTGCTGCTCCACGAGATTCGCCTTCTTGCCCAGCTTGAACAATTTGTTGAGCTCCAGATAAAAAAGCTTCTCTCTCTAATTCGTAAGCTTCCTTATTTATAGATAAACCTTCTAGGTAATTAACAGATAGTTGTTTTCGAGCTTCCTCCATAGCTTTATCTGCTTCTGCAGCTGCATCCTGAGCTGCACTTCTTTGCTTGCCTGCTTGGATAAAACTTGCTGCCGTACTTCCTACGTTCATTGCTAATCCAATTCCTGTTGCAATTGTTGTAAATGCCCCCATATTATATCGTTTTTATCATTTCTTTCGTGTAACTATCTCCAGCTACATAGCCAGAGTTCTCGTAGGTTTTAATTAAACCTTCATGTTTTATAAGGGCATAGATATATCTGCTCCCGTTGAGCTCACATCCTTTTGTTAAACTTTCTATTAATATACTCAATGCGCCTTTTCTATTTCCTTTATAATCTTTATTAGATATAATCCAATCAACCCAAGATACTTTTGAGTTTGTCATATATATAAAACCCGCACAAACAGGTGTCTTATTATCTAAAACCATTAAACCAGCCTGCCCATCTTCAGGTAAAAAATCTCTAGAGGGGGGTATCCAACCCCAATCACTCCACCATTTAATTAAATAATCCTCATAATCAGAGTGATTTAACTTCCTTACCTTAAACTCCATGCTATTAAATTAGATTTCCTAGCAAAGATACTAATTTTTAAGGATAACTTTTCATAACCTGTGATTCTACAGCAAATAATTCGGTGGTAGTTGAGTCATTGTTTTCTATTGTAAATAAAAGATAATGACCTAAGACACCTTGAGATTCAGCAAGTGTATTTTTGTATGCGATTATAAAAGGATTTCCGCTATTTGGAGCTGTAGCTCCTTCGATAGTAGCGTCGACAGTTATACGCCCCGGAACTATACCGGTAATTTGACCAGCTAAAGCCGGGGTGTTCGTTAAAGGGTTGTTGTAATATAGGTAATCTCCAACACTAATAATGGAGTCTATATCTACTGAAACATTAAAGAATCTACTTGATCCAGACCCAGAATAACTAGTCGCACTCCCTATACCATTAACCGACCTTAAGCTAAAAGTGTCTAGTATAGCTGGAACTTGAGAGGTGTTTTTTACTGAAGCAAACCACGCCCCTTCTTTCTTTTCATACCAATTACTGCTGATGTATCCATTAGACTCTATGTCTGTATTAACACTAGTTTCCCAGGGCTTATCAGATTGAAGAGTTAAAGTTTTAAATAATTTATTTTCTAAAGGCAATTCATTAAATACACTGGTTACACGAGAAGTGTATTGAGTCCCATAATAGTTGTTATATAAAGAGTTGGTGTTGTGTCTATATAAGTTACCGCCACTAAAACTATAAAAGTAATTATTCATTCCTATCATATAGTCTGGATTAAATGAATAAAATGACGGCCATCCCTGCGAATTATCACTGTATGAAAGTGTCCAATTGGTTTTAACAGGAGACGGTATAGGGGGAACAACACTTACTGGAGCAGGTGTAGGCGACGGAACAGATGGTGTAGGGTCTGTTGGAGAAGGACAAGTAGATTCATATACTAAATTGTTTTCTCCACCCATATAACCGTGGAAAAAACAAGCATAACTAACGGCTCCAAAATCTCCATTAACATTTATTGTAATATCTCCGTAGTAATAAGTATATGTATAGCCATCTGGGCTTGTCTTTGTTCCTGCATTATATTGCCCTGTATACGATATCAATGATTCCAATCCATAATTTAATATAGCAATGGGATGAGCAGAAGGAACACCGCTTAAAATATATTGCCCAAGCTGAACTTGGTATACACCATACGCACCATTAAAAAGATATAATCTAATTGCAGGAATAGTTACACCTCCGGGTATATTAATTTCATCTGTTTCTCTTACTGTTACTGAGTTAGTTTGAATCAAACAATACTCTGGTAAACTCCCTGGAGTTGGAGGGCTAGGTGGGGTTGGTGGAGTAGGTACAGCTAAACAGGTTGTACAATCTGCAAAGGATGGTAAACTCGAAACATCTATATTGGTTACTGTTGTAACTACAGTTCCGTTCTCCCAACAAATTGAATTGTATCTTAATACTGTAGGCCATGCTGTGTAGCCAGTAACCGCCCTAAAAACTTGTTTTTCAGATGCGTTGCTACAATTTTGATATTCTTTGTACTCATACCCTGCAATTGGAGTAGGGTCTTGAGCTCCACAATTAGTTAAACAATTTTCACTTGCATCATTCCACGAACCATACTGAGACCTTAAAAGAATAGGTGACCCAGCTTGAACACATATTCTTTCTATTCTATTTTCATCAAGCGTATAGACCAGCTTCGTTCCATCACAACATGTTATGACCCATTCACATTGCTCTGCACCTATGGGACATGAAAAATTTATTACACCACAACCTGTTGGACTTGAATAAGACATAGACTTTAATTAACTACAAATTTACAAATTATTTAGTTGACTTTTAATCCAAAGGTAAGTAAGTGCTAGCCCCTCTTTTAAAGGCCTATCATACTCGGTTATGCTTACCTCTTTTTTAAACAACTTGTTATGACTATTCCTTCCTCTCACACCAAGTGGACCGTCTATATGAATTTTATTTATTTTCTTATTATCTACCTCGCACGCATAATCTACCAGCTGGTTTATTGTCACCATTTCTTCTGACCCTATGTTAACAGGACCTTCAAAGGAAGACTCACAAAAATTTAATGTGGCTTTAACACAATCATCTATATAAAGAAAACTTCTTGTCTGGTTGCCATCACCCCATATCTCTATATTGCCTTTGCTAACGGCTACCTTTCTACAAATAGCAGCAGGTGCTTTTTCTTTTCCTCCTTGCCAAGTTCCTTCTGGTCCAAATATATTATGATACCTAGCTACTCTAACTTTAGTTCCATTATCTCTAGCTAGAGCTCCATATAATCTTTCACTAAATAATTTTTCCCAACCATACTCTGAGTCTGGATTTGCTGGATAAGCTGAGGATTCTTCGCAGTTAGGATTATCTGCGCTCATCTGATTGTGTTCAGGGTATATACACGCACTGCTGCTAAAGAAAACCATAGGTATGTTTTTTTCTTTTATTATACGGGCTACATTTAAATTTATTGTAGCACTGTTTAGCATTACATTCAAGTCGTTTTCTCCTGTAAAGATATAACCTGCACCACCCATATCAGCAGCCAACTGGTATATCTCATCTGTATCCGCAGAAATACATTTGTTCAGTAGATTATAATCAGTTGCATCTAATTTACAAAACTCATCCGCTTGTGTTTTACTAAACTCAGGATACTTAACATCTATACCTGTAACATAATTACCCATAGATTTTAATTTTCTAACTAAATGTGAACCAATAAAACCACCAGCTCCTAACACTACAATTTTTTTCATTCTTTAAATTTTAATATATACTGACCCCACTCGCTTGCGCTTTTCGGAGATTTTCTTTTATCTAACACTTCTACAAAGTTATGAATATATCCTTCTAATCTATTTTCCTCTGACACTAATGTACGGTATTTCTCATCGCTACCTGGTGTATTATTTCTGTAGTTATGCCAGACCAAAGCATTTCTCATAAACTCCACTTTATGCCCATACATATAAGCCATGCAGCTAGTTATCTCTTGGTCTAAAAATGGATGAAGATATTCATCATACAAAGACAGCTGAGTAAAAGCTCCACTAGAAAAAGTATTAGAACCACTTACCACAGCAGTCTCTTTAAAATTATCCTGTACCCCTATACCTTTTCCTCTCATGTGATAATCGTCTGTTAGATGAGATATAACATTATAGGTATTATGAGGTCTTTCTTTTGTATAATAATCATAGTCTTCATCAAAATCAAAGTTAGGTGGAAACCCTGTTAACACTACATTCTCACCTCTTGACAATAAAGCGTTTATATATAATTCGTCCCAGTCTTTTTTAAACCTGCAATGACTATCTACTGTAAGACAAAAATCTTCACCATCATATAACTCTTTATATATTTCGTTACGATGGTATCCTGTTCCTTTTCCAAATGTATAGGGAGTGAATTTATATTTTACATTTGAAATGTTGTTTAAAAAATTAGCTGGTTTTTTAGTTTGCTCACTTATACCTATGTAAACTCTTTTAGGATATTTAGCTTTTGTAAAAGCATCGTTTATTGTATTGACTAAATCAGGGTCTTTATACGCAGCAATATTTATAAAAATTTTATTCACTCCAGTAATAACGGTATAAATGTTGCCAGCTCCATTCTTCTTCTTCCCAAGGATACTTATCGTAGATTAATTCTGCTTTATCAAAATTACATCCTACTCGGGGGTTTGTAAAAATACCTAAGCTTGCTCTGTTTACATGAATGTAATCTGTGAAGGTTGACATAACGTTGCCTAAAAACTGAAATGAATAACTTGGAATTAATTGGTCATATATAGTAGCGCTAAGAGGCGTTAGGTCTTGTATAAAATCATCTAAAAAATAAATCTTATTATCTTTTTTTAAAAAATCAAATATAGATTTATCTTTTTCATCAGTCGCAATGTAGAGTGGTAATTCTTTTTTAAACAAATGCCTGTTTAAGTATAAAGGTATATCTTGAAGCAACCCAACAGTTTCCGGTCTTGTGTCTATAAAATCTCCTCGCCTAACGTGTATAGAATTATATTCTCCAATTTTTTCTTTAACAACTTTTACTGAGTCTATGTATTCTTTTTTAAACTTAAACCCTCTTAACATTTTACTTTTAATTTCTTTTTGTTTTTCTAAAGTTGAACCATAAACACTGTGGTAAAAATGACCAAATAAATTTCTGGGAAAATGAATAAACTTATCATCGTGCTTCAAGTTATATTGTTTTCTGCCTTGAGAAAATTTAGTAAAATCACTAATATCTTTTACTTCATTAGTTAGTACAAAACCAATGCAGCTAGACAAAGGGTGTAATTCTTTATACTCACCATTAAACAGCATTATTTTTGCTATGTTATCCACACCACTAAAATATGTTTTACCAGTTAAAGCTGCGTATTCAGGTATATCATAATAATCAACTGTGTTAAAAGTTTGTTTAAACACCTTCTCATCCCATATATCGAATGGATTTATGTAGGTTTCTTTTTTATCCCAAGGATTTATAGCGTTAAAATAAATACCAGGTGGTATAATAAATTTTCTACCAGTGATTTCTGATATAGCTAAACCTATTTCTAAAGACATCCTTACGTTAGCAAAACCTGCCCACCAAGGTTCGATAGAAATATAATTATCCGACATACTCCCAGTCTTTTAGCTTATAGTGAACGTAAAAATTACGGAAATGTGTACCCCCAAATACTTCTTTACGACCGTGTTCACAGACAGCTGATTCGTATAGAATCATATCTCCTGGTTGAGCGTATACTTTATACCACTCTCCGTCATGACCTTGAATATCCAACGGCCAATCTTCAGCCTCAGGTTTATTAGAACACCCGCAAGCTAAATCCTTATCTACTATAATTATAGAGCTTATGTGGTGCGTAGCTATCCTATCTACATGTGAAGTTAAAGTAGCGCCTTTGGTGTACGAGCGTATACCATAAATAAATGACTTCAACAATGGCTCTTTTACCCATTCTTGATGTGATGCCAGTAATTGGTCATGTATCATTGTTCTAACTGTTGGTAAATGGTCAAACGACATTATGTCAGAGTTTCCGCCAACAATAAATTGTTCTTTACCTGCAAACTTTTCGTCTTCTTTTTTATCTTTTAAAAGCTCATAAGACTCCCGAATAAGATTCCAAGTCTCCGTAGGACATTTTATTAAAGTAAAACCATTATCAGTAAACCTAGGGAAATCTTCAGAATTACTAAACGTGTTTAAAGCAGGTGTCTTCTTAAGTTCGCTTACTTGATTAGCTTTTACAATGTAAGATTTGTTTTGCATTTCTTCTATAATCCTTGGTTCTTCTACTTTTTGAACAACATTATTATCTTTAGAATCACTATACATTCTTTCGTCTCCAGCTCCATCCCAACTATTTTCTCTCCACCAAGAAGTAACAATATATTTTTTCCCTTCATCTACTGTTACACCTTCATGTAAATACTGCTCTTGCAGTTTGCCATCTATCATGTTTTCCCACCATAAAGCCTTGCCTAACTCAGGCTCTATAGTTTTATTTAGTTTAGGGAAATGAGTGCCACCTCCTTTATATCCTTCGTTTAAGTAAATCATTAAAGTGTGTGTTCTGTTGCCAGAGGCTTTACAGTGCATATCGTAAGCAGGCCCACTAAAAAAATCATTGTGTGGTTTAAAGTATTGCCCTGGTTCATACAGTTGTCCTTGCAGAGCTTCGCCTTTTTTTACATCTAAATTTAAATGACTGGCTATTTTAGTTTTGATATTCCACATTAAGCCATTTTGTGAGTCTAAATTTGAAGTGCTTGAAGTTCGGTGGTCTGTTACATCTGAGCGGTCAGTACCACCAACAACAACAGATGAGCGACTATGATTGGCATCAATCATAGCAATTAATTCCTGACACTCGTCAGGTGTTAGAAAGTTTTTTATTTCCTGCATTAGATTTAATTAAATTTAATTAAAGTTATAAATAAAAAATTGAAAGACAAAAGATTATGGACAAGTAGTACTTGTACACGAACCAATGAAGGCTGCTCCATTCCAATATCTATAGAAAGAACCTGTGTTATAGTATCCTGCTAAAGCCCCTCTTGTACAAGCGCTATCTCTATATAACAGCGTAGCTGTACAGAAGTCAGTTGTATTCATATAGAAATTTGTAAACCCAGCACATGTAAAACTTGGAACAGGCGAAGGACCACTCTGAACTATATACTCTAAACTTGCTGTGTTACAAGCTGTTGTTGGTGCTGGCGTTGGACTCGGAGTCGGCGAAGGAGTCGGAGTCGGCGAAGGAGTCGGCGAAGGAGTCGGCGTTCCTGCGTTACACTGCGAACATGATGCATGTGTTGACACTGGAGTATTTCCATTTATACCTGCCGGTATGTCTTGAATTTCATAACAGTGTCCGTCAGCCATTAATGCTGCTGAACCAACAGCTAATACTGATGATGATACTAATTCAGTGTATGTGTTTGCACCACCGTCACATCTTGTAATAGCATAGTAGTAATTAGATACTACAGGCGCTGGCGTTGGGCTCGGTGTTGGACTAGGTGAAGGAGTCGGACTAGGAGCTGGTGTTGGAATTGGCGCTGGCGTTGGGGTAGTAGGTGTACAGCCTCCACATGAACCATAAACAATGAGTGTAGTTACACTACAATCTGAAACCGTATTTACTGCTATAATTTCCCAACATTTAGTTCCATTAAATCCAGATAAACAGGAACCACCACCACCACCGGTTATTTGTAATGATACTCCAATTGCATTTGATAAATAAGTTCCAGCTACTGTTATGTAAGCCGTTCTGCTAGCATCAGCACAATCTCTAACTTGAATGTTTGTAGTTGCAACTGGAGCAGGTGTCGGACTTGGTGTCGGAGTTGTAGAACAACTTAATATAGTCAACACTTCTCCTAAAGAATTAATTAGATATTTACTATCACTAGATTGTGGCAAATGTCCTAATGTATTTGATATACTAAAAAATTCTAAACCTCCATCAAACACAGTTGTTTTAGAAGAATTAGCATATAATATATCTCCAACTACAATTTGTGCAACTGTTGCTCTATCAGAGAACACAAAGTAATCTGTTCTTGCATTACAAGCAGCAGACAGCGAATAACCTCCTTGTGGTAAGCCATTAATAAACATGGTTGGATTTTCACAGTCATAACATGTATTAAAACTGCTTAGAGATGAAACGCTTATACTTGAACTTGCAGTTGTACTTACAGGATTTGAATAACAAATATTATTATACTTAACAACATTAGGGAAACTAGATGTTGTAAGTTTTCTAAACACTATTGTTGAAGAAGTTTGACACTCTGTATATGTTGCATAGTCATAGATAGGTGTAGGCGCACAACCACCACAACTACTGTAAGCTGAATTAACAGTTACTGTTGAATCAAAAGTTGTCGCAACATTATCTATTATTTCCCAACATGTAGCGCCAGTAAACTCTGGATTAGGCCCTGCAGCTGCTCCAGTTATTTCTATTGATTGTGAGTTTATGTATCCAGAAGTACCTGAAATTCTAACTTTATATGTTGGCGTTGTTGTACCACACTGTCTTATTTCTACATCTTGTGTTGCAATTGGAGCTGGAGTAGGGCTAGGCGTTGGCGTAGCATTACAATCAACAATTGCATCTACTGCTCCCGTAGAGTTTATTAATAGAGCGTAACCATTATCAGGATTTGGATATTTTCCTGTTGTATTTGTAACTCCATACCATTTTAATCCACCATTAAATATGTTACTTAACCCTGCATTTGTATATAATACGTCTCCTACCTGTATTGACGCTACATTGGCTCTTGATGTAAACATAGAGACTGATGTCTGAGCAAGACAAGCTGCTCCTGATGAGCTTTGTCCTGCGTTCACATTATTTGTTGAAAATATTTGAGTAGACGCAACCGGCGCTGGCGTTGGAACTGGAATCGGACTAGGCGTAGGGCTAGGTGTTGGCGTTACACACGAAGCACAATCGGTAAAGGAAGGTAGACCTGCAGCATCTACTGTTGAAGTAGAACCTGTAGCTGATGAGTTTTCCCAACATACTCCACTATATACCAATACATTAGGGAAACTACCCCCTGAAACCAATCTAAATACTTGTGTGTTTGTACTACTACATTGAGTATATTCTCTATAATCATAAGTAACAACTGGTGCAGGCGTAGGACTAGGGCTAGGTGTAGGACTAGGGCTAGGTGTAGGACTAGGTGTTACTGTTGGCGCTGGTGTTGGTATAGGGCTAGGTGATGGAGACAAACAATTAGGACACGAAGTCTCTGCAAATAATACTCCAGCAGCTTGTTGTCTATATATTGACTGGTCAGAATACCACCCATCAGGAGCAAACGTACTTAGCGCTGCATCTAAATATAACGCAGTAGCAGTTGAAAAACTTGCTGAGCTATAATAATATGTTGCTGTTGTTGCTGCCATTTACAATTTTACAAAGTTAACCATTTATACTGAACATCTTGAATCTCCACATCCTGCAACCACTATCGTAATCTCACCATTAGTTCCTGTGCCTCCCGTTGCATATAACGAAGCACATCCTACTACCACTCCTCCACTTGAATACTGAACTTCATTTCCAACCACTACTCCAAGAGAGGTGTCAGCTTTTAAATATACCGCTGATAAATTAACACAATCAATACCAATAAAATAATTATAAGTTGGTAATGCTGGGGCAGGGGTAGGTGTTGGACTCGGGGTTGGTGTTGGTGAAAAAGTACAATCACAACATGTCTCAAAGAAACTTAATGGCGAATAACATAACTCTTGAGCAATCGAGTTTCTTAAATCATAGATTAAATATAATTTATTACCTCCTGCAGGCAATATAAAGTCTGATGTATATATATTAGGCGCACCCGTTGTATTAATTGGAGTTGCCTGAACCGATGCTGCTAATAAAATATTAATATCAGTTGAATTGTTTTCATATAAAGCGTCAGTTCTTAAATATCTAAATTCATTTTCTGTAGGGTCAAACACATAATTATCAAAATTTATTTTATTACTTCTCATAGTAATAGTAGCTCCATCTGGAGGTATGATGTTTGAGCCTTGAGGTCCTTCTAGTTCTCTATACTGAGAAACAATAGGGTCGTTTGGATTAGCTAAAAATGTAACTAAATCAGATTGAGTAGGAGAGCCAACCGTATTATTAGTCCAATTAAATTCTGTATGAATAAATTGTCCTGCATTTGCATTTGCTGTAAGAGTTACGCTATACACACTAAACAATTCTACTTCAGGACATTTTACTGTTACTTGAATGGTATCATTTACCAACGAATCTGTTGACACAATTAATACAACTTCAGTTGGCGTAGGATTAGGTTTTGGAAACTTTAAAGTTCCACTCTGGTATACAACACCTGTTGTGTATGTAACACCATCATAAATCGCTTGGATAGTATAACCAACTCCAGATGCCTGTCCTTCAGTTTCAATATCAACACCTGTTTCGCTAACCACCTGTTGTTCTGTTCCTTCCGTTACAATTAAATCAGAATTTTCAAATGGTATAACATAATCTATCTCTACAAAAAATAATTTTGTAGGAGGACCAACGTCCTCTCCAATGTCAACACAATACACAAACTCTTGTCCCGCAACCACTGTAATGTTTTTAGTTACACCACACGCTAAACATAGTTCGGTTTCAGGTTTTACAATTGTATTAGAAGTGAAAACATATTCGTGCATATAAGGGTCATAGCCACCTAGTTTTTGCGTAGCAGAAGCTTCAGCAAATAAATCTCTAAACCAGCTTCTCATTCCTTCACCAGAAATTATACTTAACACTTCATTTTGAGCTGAACTTCCCGTTAATTTTACAACTACGTTTCTTTTCGCATCAGCAAAATATTTGTTTGCACCAAACTCAGCAAAACTTTCAGGATGATTACTTATACCATAATCCTCTATTCTTGCTATTTGAGTTCCTAGTACCTCTGGAACAGAAGTAACAGCTCCTCCACCTGTCGCATCAGACAATAGGTTTTTCCCGGCTAAAACATAAGATATTTTATCTTCTTGTAATACAAGTATATCTGTTTCTCTAGCAAACAATACCTCTACATCTCCGTAAGTTTCTTCTAATGCTTTAAAATTTAACAACCCTAAGTTGAACTCATTAAGTCTGTTTATGTTTGACTCATCATTAAACACACCACTATATGTCAAATCAGCAAACCTATGTGACGCTTTGTATTCTTCATTAGAGGTTGTGAAAATTCTATTTCCTAAAGTTACTTGCTTACCTTTTATAGAATCTTTTATTTTGTTACTCTCTACACCATTCCCAAAAGTATAACAATTAAAAAATCCAGTGTTTACTATAGCAGATTTATTTATAACCCCTGACGAATCTTTAGTTTGGTTTTGAACATTACCTAAATGTAAATCACCGTTAATGTCAAACGACTCATTGTTTTCATACCAAACATCTGGCAACGCTTCTTCTGGTTGTGTTTCAAACACCATAGTGGAGTCTGCTCTAAACACTGTAAAGTTTACTTCTACTCTTGATTTCCTATGGTCTCTACGTGAGCCACCACCATTGTAACAAGAGCTTGACCCATTAACTAATATATAAAGTAAATTATTACCACTAGGGTCTTGTGTGCTACTATCTTCATATAGTCTGTAATAAAATTTTACATTAGGCTCTGTAGCGGTGCTATCAAAATAAGCTGCAGATTTTATCTGGTCTCCATCCAAACTCCCTGTATAAGTAATTGAAGTAGCAAAAGGAGGCGTAGCTTTTGTGTTAGATGGAGTAATATAGTCATTAGATATACTTGCACTCTCATCTACATCTTCAATACCTTCATTTAAAACTTGTTCAACATTATCACCCTCCCACCACTCTTTCATGTTGGCATAATTTTTTGAAGACGTCAAAGTTTTATTAAGTGTATAATCTTTTTTTACACAATTTGGGTCTGTCGACTCCGAAACTCCTTGTCTCGTAAACTGAAAACTCATCTGTATTCTAGTGCCCACCGGAACATCATAAACATTAAAAGCTGTAGTAGTTCCTGACACGTTAACTCCTGTAAAAAATGGATAAGCTACCACGGGATAACTATCTCGTTGTCCTGTTGCAGTGGATTTATACGAGCCAGTGTTTATTATACCGTCTGTTCCTTCTTGAGCAACAAAGTTAGAGGCGTTTATTTTCATGTATGTTCCGCCAAAGACTTCAACCTCTTGCCCGGCACCGTCAAATATTTTAATAAATCCTGATGCTTGATTTTCTTTTTCTAATACGGTTGCAATTGTACAGCTATTTCTAATCCCAGAAGCATCAGCTTTTACAATTAAACTATCTCCCGCTTCTACCTTAGCAGCATTTTCACCATCTAATAAAAAATAACTAGAGTTTGTTCCAGACTCAGAATAAACTATATTGCTATATATTGTTTGATAATTAGTTGCTGTAGGCTTTATAACAAACTTATACTTAGTTGCCCAGATTGGCGCTATTTGATTGGTTGGTATATCAACTTGTATATAATTTCTTTTATCTGAAAGACCACACGGTAAGTTTACAGAATTTAATGGACTTACTTGAGCAGTTGATGCTCTATTAAAATCATCCATATAGACCATTCCTATTTCATAGCCTCTATTACTATGAAGGCTTTCTATTGTAGGAGATGTTTGAGCTGTAACTAAAGCGCTAGAAAACCTCCAATAAGCTATAAGTGGATTTGTACCTGAAACACTATATTTTGCAGCGTTTAATTGTATTTCTATACTTTTAGCGGACGGACCATTTATGTTTAATGCCAAAGGCTCACCTTTAGCCGGAAGAGCTGCTGTTGCTGATGTTCGTCCTGTTTGACCTAAGGTATTATAATTAGAATCGAAAGCTTGAGGAATTGTTCTATTAAATAAATCTGTTAAGGTGTTACCATTTCCGGCGTTAGCTACAGTTTGAATTGATGTTGCTGTTCCAATTTTTTCTTGAAAATCAGTGTCAGTAGCTAAAGCATATATTGTTGCATAGCTTTTCATTAAAGTATAGCTCCACGTTAAAAAGAAAATTTCTGTTGGAGGCACAGGCACAGGCGTTCCTGTTGATGGGTGGTCACCACCATAAGCAATACCAAAAGTAAAAGTTATTGTCGTTCCAGCTACAAGTTGACTAGGAATTTGAGCTCCTGTAATAGGATTTACTCTTGCTTCTAAAGAAGAAAAATCAATGCTTATTTCACTGTCATCAACATTTTGAGTGTGACCTGTAGCAGGTGTAAAGTCTATAGTATAGGTTTGTCCCAGTGTTGCGTTATCAGGAACAGTTGTAAAATTTATGTCTTCTGATTTTGTAGTGGCTGTAAATTCAAAATTAACTTTCGACCCAGCCGCAGTTTTAAAATCATAACCTTCAACATAATTACCATACACCAGTCTGTTACCCATTAACGTTTGTGCTTTTGCAACCTGAGGTACATTATCAAAAGTTCTAAATATTTCTGAGTCGGGTAAAACAGAAAATATTTTTCTATTTGTAAAAGCTATTGTTCTAGGTGAATTATTTAACCAACCATATTCTTTTTTATTAAATGTTTCTACAATTTTAATAGTGTCAGAGTTGGCTTCTTTAAATACTACCTGTACATCTGTAACTTTTGAGTTCCCAGTATCAAATGTAATATTACAAGCATTAGTAATATTTACCATTCCCTCATTTAAATAACTGTTTGAACTAAAATCAAATTGACCTGGCGTAAATGAAGGTTCTGAAAATTGAGAAATAGCAGAATACTCATTGTTTTCGTATTTATATCTATAACCAAAACAAATAAACTTATCTTCAAGATAAGCATCTGTAATACCTGTTACATTAAAGGGCTCTATAGTTGGAGCGCTAATCGGTGGTTTTTTTATTACAAGAATGTCATCCTGATTAAAATCATCAGTTAATACCGCTGGTCTAGGGTCTCCATAATTTTTATTTATGTTAATTACTCGAGGAGGGTTTGTGTTATCTGTAAAAAATAATAAATTATCAATTTTATTAACGCCTGTAATAAGAAAGTTGGGATTGAAATTTAAAGTAGTGTCAATTCCATTTCCGTTATCAATACTAATAACGTGATAAATTAACTCTCCAGTTTCCACATCAAAAGAAACAATTAAATCTAGTTTACCAGTAGCTCCTTGCGTAAAAGCAGGGTCATGAACAAACCAATATATAACCAAGTTTGCACCATCTTCAAATGCTCCTATACATCTAGCTTGAGAACTTAATGGAGTTCCATCAACATATTGAAGGGTAGTTAAAGGCGTGTTACCTTTAGAGTTTTCAACAGCACCAATTTCTGATTCTTCAGTAGAACCAAGCCTTACATTCAAAGCATCAACGTACTCGCCGTTAGGTATAAGCCTTTCGTCAAGGCTTTTATTCATTCGCCCACTTATAAAATTTCTTTGAATGTTTGCCATTTTACTTTATCCACTTATCTTCACCTCTCATATTCATAAGCAGTCTACTAGGGTGAATGTTACTTAATCTGATTTTTGCATTTCTCAATAAAGCTTGCTTGTTTTTTCTAGCTCTATTAACAATATACTCTTGGACTCCAAATTTACTATTTAATAAAGCATACTGTACATAAGCATAAATATAATCTTCAAATAATTTATTTACACTCATTTTAGAATCATCTCCATTTTCCATTCCATCAGATATGTATTGTAAAACACATTGCTTGTTAGCCATGGTTGAATCAAAATTAATAACACCAGCTTTTTTATCTATAGTAAATGTAGGGTTTATGTTAGCTGTTTCAGTGTTTAAACCATATCGTGCTCCGATACGAGAATTGTATATGTCGTCATCACAATCTATACAATTATTATTAGCATCTGCTTCATTGTTTTGATTTAAATAAATACTATTTAAAGAACCATCTGTCCTTGCCGCATCTAAAGTAGAACTAACTACAGTGGCGTTATTATCAGAATCATAAGTAAAACTTGAAGTAGATGATTGAATAAAAGAAACCGCAGATTGTACTTGTATGTTTTCAGTAAGCTCTCTTAAAGTATTTCCTTGAAATAAATACAGCTTTACCCAGTTAACATAATCTGGAGGTAAGACAAATCTTAAATCATCATATACAGTTAACTCTAAATTTTTTATTTCTTTGAACGCATCATAGTTTAATTCTTGAATACCACGTTTAGCATGAAATAAAATTTTAAATCTGCTTACATTATTTACTAAAGCGTGGTTTCCTGCATACATTAACTGAAAGTTTTTTACAACATCTTCCAAGCTTACATATTGATATGAGCCCCAATTAGCATCCTCTGGATTTGTACCATCATTAGTGTAATATTTTCTTTGATTTATATATGCCATAATTATAGATTAGTTTGATTTTGTTGTTGGTCTTCTACTTGTCCAAATTGAAAAACATCTGCTTCTCTTATCGATATACCAGCGTATTGCAATATTTTAGCTACCAAATTATTTGAATCATCAATAGGCAATTCAAAATCTTGATAGTCATTTTGCGTTTGGTCAAACAATGGTTCACCTCCATACAGTGTAACATACGTCCATTTAGGGTCTTTGGGATACCTTATGTATTGAGATTGTACATCATTTAATCCATTAAAAGTATTTGGAAATATAGTTATTTCACTAGCTTCTTGTGTGTAAGCAGGAAATGTAGTTGAGGGAGAAGTTAAAAGAGAACTGTTTAACATGGTAATTTTACTATGTGAAACTTTTTCTGCTTCACCTTTTAAAACTCCACCAGAAAAACATAGAACTTTATTAAGTAAATAATAATCGGAACCTGTAGTTGCCGCTGATGGTAAAAGAAAAACGTTTTGAGTTTTTTGAGTTAAAAAAGAAGTTACTGAAAAAGTATCTATAACTTCCTCATATCCTTTTTTAATATCAGCATATCCTGTTCCTGAAACTCTTGCATTTTCTTCATTAATTTGCTGATTGTATCTTATAAAATATTCGTCAAAAATATCCAACTGCGCTTGTTTAGCAAATAAATTAAAATCACTAGGGGAAACATACCCATAGTTATTTTTGTTAATAATTGCAAGCACAGTATTTCTTACTGAATTTATCATTTGAAAATCTTTTTACAAAGATACATAAAATAAAAAAGCACCCTAAAATTGGGTGCTTTCATGTCTATAGAAAAGGAATTATTATATTG
>WLWH01001279.1_pt1 | contig 17097 bp, 14 predicted proteins | sample 6712741 | NCBI WGS metagenome assembly WLWH01 (sample SAMN12718694, study PRJNA515312) | sponge metagenome | isolation source: marine sponge | host: Mycale hentscheli | place: New Zealand: South Island, Marlborough, Capsize Point | collected 2003-05-01 | reverse complement strand
CGTCGGCGATGCGGCCGGATGCGTCAACCCCCTCAACGGCGAAGGCATCGACTACGGGCTCGAGACCGGCCACCTTGCCGCGCAACTTCTCGCGGACCGGTCGACGACCGATTTCTCGACCATCTGGCCAACCATCTTGCGCGAGAAGTACGGGCTCGCGTTCTCCATCGCTCGCCGGCTTGCAGGACTGCTAACCGTCCCCGGATTCCTGACGACCTTCGGGCCAGTCGGAATGCGCTCGCAATTCCTCATGACGATCGCGCTGCGCGTCATGGGCAACCTGATCACCGAGGAAGACAGCGACGCCATCGCTCGCATCTGGCGCACTGCTGGTCGGGCGTCGATCAGGTTCGACGACCGCCCACCGTTCAGCTGACTGTCACTCCATGGTGACGGTGTAGACGGACGATCGGTACCCAAGGCTCGGCGAAGTGCGAATCACACCACCGTGTGATCGATGATTCCGATAGACGTCAGCAGGTGCACCCGAATACCGGGAAACCGCAGGAAGTCCCGGTCCGCAGTGAGGAACACAGCGTCCCAGTCCAGACATGTCGCCGCGAGCAGTGCATCGGGAACGAGTGATCCGCGAACGTCCACCGAGTTACTGAGCTGCTGGAATTCCTGCCATCGGCTGACCCTCGGCTCCCGCATGAAGCGACCGTCAACGGTGAGTGAGTCGACGAATGCCATCGCGGCCTGCGGAGTATCGGGTTCGGCAGTGATCCGCGAATCCGTCACGATTCTGATGAACGACGACGCCACCTCGGTAAGAACAACCAGCTCACCACGGCCACGAAATGTCGTTAATGATTCGCGGGCGAGCTCGTGAAATTTCGTCCCTACTCGGAATGCATAGACCAACGCGTTGACGTCGGCGACGATCAAGGACGCCGGCCTTCCACCTGATCGAGCCACGCGAGCACCTCGCTGGTGTCGGTGACGTCGATGCCGGTGGCCATGAACTTGTCGGTGAAGCCGCCTCGGGATGGAGAGACCGGCAGGGGCGGCAGGTCCTCAACCGTGGTGGCGTCGGCAAGGAACCGTCGCAAGGACTCCTCCACGATTGATGTGATCGATCGACCCGATAGAGCCGCAGACGCCTTGATCTCGCGATAGAGATCGTCGGGCAGTTGCAGCGTCGTCTTCACAGTGCCAGATTACCAGAAATCTGGCATTACTCAATGGCCTAAGTCGGCACGGCGTGCGGGTGCCGTGCACCCAGAGTCTCCTGAGCCCCTCGCCCTACCGGGCAAGGCGAGGACGCAGCCACGAGACGATCAATCCGACGACGACGCCATTGAGGGCACCGACGGACACCAGCACGCCAAACCAAATCGCGTAATCCGCGACACCCAGCGGGGGGATACTCGGCTCACCCGAACTGAGCAACGCGAACGCCGCGGCCAGCGCCAGACCGACAACCAGACCAATGCCTGCGGTGCGCACCAGGACTGCCCGGAGTCCCTGGCGTCGTCGTACCTCCCACAACCACGGGATAGCCAGCGCCATCCCACAACAGATGACGACGAGACCGGCAACGACCCACACGAAGCCACGCGGCGGGGGAATATCCGATCCGGCCAGCATGATCGCCAACCACAAGATGAAGAACCCGACAGCGATCCACCAGGCACGCGCGGGAGGGACGTTCCTCAGAACTCCCAGTCCTCACTGAGAACGTCCTCTTGCATGCTCATCCGCAACGGGACGGTGCGCAGCACGGCCGGCGGTGACGCCAACAGGGGCGGCATCGACTGCATGAGCGACTGGAACCCGTTCGAAGCCCGGTGCTCGTTCTCTGCGTCCTCGTCTTTGAAGATCTCGTACAACCACACGATCGTTTCGTCATCAGGATCCAAGCTCACAACAAACAACTCGGTGCCAGGCTCTTCACCCAGGCCATCGGCGTAGGAGTTCAACACGTCCAAGAGCGCCGGACGCATGCCTTGATTGCAGGTCAGGCGCACCATGAGGGAGCGGCGCCCAGGCAGCAGCACGCTCTTAGGAACAAACCCCTCTGTTGAACTGTTCTCGTCCACAGGTAGCAGGCTACTTGTCTCTGAGGGCTTCTTGGAAGACTGGATCATTTGTGACCTGCTGTGCGATCACCCATTCAGATCCAATTTCGTTGAGGTGACCCTCGTCCACGAAGAAGAGATTCCCGTCATTAGTCATGCTGCAGACCTGGTCATCACAAATGCCATCAGAAGTATTCAGTAAATGAACGTTGTCGCGAACCGTCGCTGCTTTTGTGAGCAATGCGAGGTACTCCCTGTATGTCGAAAAATAGGGGGAAGAGGATTCGGCACATTGTGCTCGCGGACCTACCCATGGTTGGTACTGACAGCGTTCCGCAGGGAAGGAAAATCGGGGTCGATCGTCTGCGAGGAAAGTTGTTTTGTTGGCGTTTTGAAGGATGTCGAGTTGTGTCGCAAGCTCATCACTTTCCGCGCCACCGTCATCCCAACGAGCGTTGATGATCACAGTGTCGATGGTTTGTGAATCGGCTATCTGCTGGAAAGTCGAGGCACTATTCGTTGAGGTGTCGTACGGCCAGCCTGGGAGATAGACGTAGCCAACGTTGCTGTCCGGCAGGTTTGCGCGCAGTCCCAGATAGAGATCTTCGGCGTGACTGTCTCCGATAGCGACGACGGTGAGTGGTGTGTCCTTCTGAGATTGCAGACATCGAGAACCAGTGTTTGGCTCCTGGAGTAAGTCACACGGGAATGAGGTCTCCCAAATCTCTTCGAGATAGGACACCCCGACAGTGCCGTCGAATCGTGGACTGGGCGTAGCAACGTTGGTGAGAAAGGGAACGAGCAAGACAGGTATTCCGACGATTGCCAGTGCTGCTCCGACGCGTCGGATGGGTTTTTCTGGTGACCAACGACGTAAAGGAGTTTCTACGAATTTGTACGACAATATTGCTGGTAGGAACGAGGCCAGAGCGGCGAGAAACAGCCACACGGGGGCTTCGAAGCCGAGAGCAATCGCGAAAACGATGAAGGGCCAGTGCCAGAGGTAAAGGGAGTAGGACCAGTCGCCAATCTTCACAAGCACAGGCAGTTCCAGAATGCGGTGACGTCCTCCTGACTGAGATGCCCCTCCGATCAGAAGCGCCACAGTGGCCAAAACCGGCACGAAGGTCCACAGGCTTGGGAAAGGGGTGGAGCCGTCAATTGCGAAGGCGGTGAATAGCAAGCCGGCGCCTCCTGCTACACGCCACAGCAGACCTAGTCGTTGACCGACGGGTCTGCGTCCAAATGTGATGGTGGCGAGTAAGGATCCAACGGCGAACTCCCATGTTCGCGTGATGGGACTGTAAAAGTTCAGCCAGGTGATGCCGGCTCCTGATGGCGATAGGGCCCACAACATGCAACAAATGGAAAGAAGTGCAGTCAGAGCCACCATCGCTGTTGGCATCCAAGAGAGCCGTCGATTTCTCCGCCAGATGACCAGGGCTCCGGCGAGAAGGAGGGGGAACAAGAGATAGAACTGCTCTTCCACGGACAGTGACCACGTATTGAGCAGTGGGTTGCGTTCGGCGGGTGCGTCGAAGTAGCCGCCTGTGTTTCGAGCAATGACGATGTTCGCCACAAAGAAGAGTGCGCCAAGTCCGGTTTGGTAAGCCACCTGCTGCTGGAGTGGGAGGAGGATCAGCGCTGCGAGAATGAACACCACGAAGACAGTGAGCGCTAGCGCTGGAGTCAACCGAAAAAAGCGTCGACGCCAGAACGTCGCAAGTCGAATACGCCCATACGTGTGCCACTCGCGTAACAGCATGCTTGTGATGACGAAGCCGGAAATCACGAAAAATACGTCGACACCGAGAAAGCCTCCGACAACGGGTAGACCCGCATGGAAGGTGATAACCAAGAGAACTGCGATGGCTCGCAAGCCTTGGATGTCAGCTCGATAGCCGGAGCCCTGCTCAACCACAGAGGACTTTTCGACCATTACGCCCTTTCGTCACGGTGGCACCCGCTGTATTGGTGCAGCCTGGGAGACCCGTGAATACTGGGACATGCTGCAGCTCGGCGAGACACCGATTACAACGGTTTGACCCCTTGAGCATAGATCGACTCGAACGCACGTTCTGGCAGATCAATGTCGTCATCGAATTCTCGCGCGGCAACGTCCGTGAAGCCCACCGCATTAAGTCGATGGGTCAAACTGTCTTGATCGAAAAGGCACGCATGTTCCCCACCCATGTATGCCACGTAGTTGAGGAGATCTATGCCGCGCCTGCTCACTAGCGCAGGCTCCCAAAAATCGTGGTCGGGAGCCAGAGGTGCGATTTCAAGGTATGCATCAATGTAGAGCCGTGCATTAGGAACACATACGGAGATGAGGCCACCGGGCTTGAGCACGCGCAGTGCTTCCCCGAGCACGGCTTGCCCGGCGTCGTATGGCATGTGTTCCAGTAGGTGCGAGGAGTACACAATCTCAACGGACGAGGAAGGGAAGGGAATCCCGTTACGAAGATCCCAAAAAAGATCACAGTCGTCTGTGATGTCCAACGTCACCCAGCCGGGGCGGTGGACATCGCCGGCACCGATGTCAAGTCTGATTGATCGTCCCGTGGCGACCAAAGTGTCGACCTGGGCTTGAGTGCCGCGTGCCTTCCAGCGCAGTCGAGATTCCTCGTAGGCAGCGGTACTGCCGGGCACGGTTTTGCGGATCCACTCGCGCATTACGCGTCCGAGTGGTTTTCGACGTACCAGGCGTAGGTCGAGGCCACACCGTCGTGGAGCTTGATCGTCGGATTCCATCCGAGCGCGTTGATTCGCGATGTATCGAGCAGCTTCCGTGGCATTCCGTCGGGCTTGGAGGTGTCCCATTCAATGTCGCCGTCAAAGCCAACGACGGACGCTACTGTCTCGGCCAGTTCCTTGATCGGCAAATCGTCACCCCAACCAACGTTGATGGTCTCGGGAGAGTCGTAGGCATCAATGAGCATGAGGCACGCGTCAGCGAGATCATCGACGTGCAGGAACTCGCGTCGCGGTGTACCGGTGCCCCAGACCGTTACCTTTTTCTGTCCGTCACGCTTGGCTTCATGGAAGCGACGGATGAATGCCGGCAGCACGTGCGAGGACTCGAGATCGAAGTTGTCGTTCGGGCCGTAGAGGTTCGTCGGCATCGCGGAGATCCAGCGCTTCCCGTACTGCGAGCGAAAAGCCTCGATGTAGTAGATACCGGAGATTTTCGCCATCGCATATGCCTGATTTGTCGGCTCAAGTGGCCCGGTCATGAGCGACGACTCTCTGATGGGCTGAGTCGCGTGCCGCGGATAGATGCATGAGGAGCCGAGGAACAAGAATCGATCAACATCCGCCTGGTGCGCGGCGTCCATCACGTTCGTTTGGATCAGCATGTTGTCCTGCAGGAAGTCCACCGGGTAGGTGGAGTTCGCCATGATTCCGCCCACGCGCGCTGCGGCGTCGATGACCACATCTGGCCGGGCTTCGTTGAGTGCGTCGAAGGTGGCTGCGCGGTCACGAAGATCGAGTTCTGAGGATCGCCACCCGATGACTGTCCCAGCGCCGGCTCCCTGGAGAGCCCGTACCAGCGCGGAACCGACTAGGCCGTGGTGACCGGCAACATAGACAGTCTTGCTCGACCAGTCGAAAGGCACCGGCCTATCTTGGCATGGCCACCTGCACCCTGAGCACAGCGACAACTCGGTTGCTCGTGGACGAATGATGCTCGCTCAGCCCAGCGGTTGGGCGATAGGCCGAGTCGCTGGTGATGAAAAGCCAACTTTCGTCGCTTGCTGGGTGATGAATCTATGGTCCAATGCTGCTGTGAACGCAAAGACGAGCGCGCACGACGACCTAACTGCGGCTGTAGGGGCAGCAGATCTGATCGTCGTGGGATCCGGCCTTTTTGGATTGACAATGGCGGAACGAGCAGCGGCAGAGTTGGGAGCCCAAGTGCTCGTCTTGGAGCGGCGATCGCACCTTGGCGGCAATGCGTACTCCTTCTTTGACTCAGAGACTGGGATTGAGGTGCACCGGTACGGCTCGCACCTTTTCCACACCTCCAATCAACGAGTGTGGGACTACGTCAATCGCTTTACGTCTTTCAACGACTACAGGCACCAAGTACTCACCAATCACAAGAATCGCATCTACGAGATGCCGATCAACCTGGGAACTATGAGTGCTTTTTTTGGTAGAGCTCTCACACCAACCGAAGCGCAGGAGCTCATTTCCTCTCAGATCCACGAGGCAGGGATACAAGACCCTAAGAATCTTGAAGAGAAAGCTATTTCACTCATCGGTCGACCCCTGTATGAGGCATTCATTCGGGGATACACCGAAAAACAATGGGAAACTCCTCCCAGCGAGCTGCCAGCTGACGTCATTTCTCGTCTCCCGGTGCGGTTTTCCTTCGATCGCGCGTACTTCGACGACACCTGGCAGGGATTGCCGATAAACGGGTACGGCGCCTGGCTAGAGGCGATGGCGGAACACCCCCTCATCGATGTGCGGCTGGAGACTGACTACTTCGATATGCGCCCGCTCATCGCGCCTGGAACGCCAACGGTCTACACGGGCCCGCTTGATCGCTATTTCGATTTTGTCGACGGCGAACTTGGGTGGCGCACACTAGATCTGCATGTGGAAGTGGTCGACGTAGCAGACTTTCAAGGGACAGCTGTCATGAACTATGCCGATGTCGACGTTCCTTTCACGAGAATTCATGAATTCCGCCACTTGCATCCGGAGCGCGATCATCAGACAGCAAAGTCCGTCATTATGCGTGAGTACTCTCGATTCGCGAAGCAAGAAGACGAGCCCTTCTATCCGGTAACCACTCCCCATGACCGACAGGTGCTCGACAAATACCGACAACGATGTGCTGCGGAAGACAACGTCTACTTTGGCGGGCGGCTTGGCAGTTACAAGTATTTGGACATGCATATGGCCATCGCGAGCGCCCTAACCCTGTTTGACAATTCGGTTGCGGGAGCCGTGAGACGTGGCATGAGCCAAGCTGGAACGGCATCACTCGCGTAATCTGTTGAACCCTGGAGATTTCACTTCTCCCATCGGCCCCATCGGGGGCGTCTTTTCATGAATCTGTGCCTCTTCGCACGTGAGCGCTGCGGGCCTGGAGTCAACACTCCTGACAGAGATCATCAACACCGGAGTGAGTGGGTCGCAATAATGGTGGCGATGGGTAGGGAAAACGTGACGGTGACGCCCAGTATTGGTGTTGCCCGTAACGTCCAAATTGGCATCTTGGCCACTGATGTGATCGTTTTGCTCGTCGCCACTCTCATTGGCTTCGTGACTCGATTCTCCGTGGGGGCGCTGGAGACTGGGCTCACGGGGCCAATCCAGATCGTCGGGACCATCGCTCCGTTCTTCTGGATTGCTTTGCTCGTCGTTTTGGGCTCGTACGAGCAACGCGTCGTCGGATTGGGCTTGACAGAGTACGGACGAATTTTCAAATCGGGACTGTGGATGATTGCCATCGTTTCGATGGTCAGCTTCCTTGGAAAATTCGATACATCTCGTGCGTATGTCCTTCTCGTCATCCCACTGGGAACTCTGGGTTTGGTCATCAATCGCTGGTTGTGGCGACGTTGGATTCTGCGGAAGCGAAATCGCGGCTACGACCTTCAATCGACGCTGGTGGTTGGCTCTGTTTCTGATCAACAACACATTTCCCAGTCACTGACTGAGCGCAAGTGGGCTGGATATGCGGTTGTCGATACCTTCCGCCCACTCAGCGATGCAGACCGGGACGAAGAAGGGAACGCTCAACCTTGGATCAACGAATTGATGACCAAGGTGGAAGACGGCGGAGTTTTGTGTATTGCCCTTGCACCCTCCTGCGGCCTTGGAGGTGGCGACATACGAGAGTTGAGTTGGTCCCTGGAAGGTCGCGGCACGGATCTGCTGATTAGCTCGGCGCTGGGAGCGGTGACGGGTCCACGATTGACCCTTCGTGTCGCCACAGGCTTGCCCTTCATGCATCTCGATGAAGTGGGGCTCGGGGCGACCCAACGAGCAATAAAGAGGGTGGGTGACGTTGCGGTGAGTGCCACGGCAATCCTTTTTCTGTCTCCCATCCTCCTTGCCATTGCCATCGCTGCCCTGATTGCATCGGGCCGGCCGGTGTTCTTCCGTCAAGCTCGCGCAGGCCGTCGCGGGGAACAGTTCACTATGTGGAAATTCAGAACGATGGTCCCCGATGCCGATGCCCAGCGCGATGCATTGCGCGAAGAGTTGGAATCCACGGGTCCTGTGATGAAAATCGTTGACGATCCACGTGTGACGCCCATGGGACGGTTTCTTCGACGTTGGTCCCTCGACGAATTACCGCAGTTGTTCAACGTCTTCTCGGGATCGATGAGCCTCGTTGGCCCACGTCCGCATCCGTTGGATGACGTCAGTCGATACACGTCGTTCGATAGGAGGAGACTCCTGGCGAAGCCGGGAGTTACCGGGCTGTGGCAAGTTGCTGGTCGGTCAGACTTGTCATGGGACGACTCAGTGGAACTTGACCTGGTCTACATCGAGAACTGGTCTCCTATCGCCGACGCAGCCATTCTCTTACGCACGGTTCAGGCTGTCCTTGCGAAGAAGGGCGCTTACTAGCACCCACTAACATTCAAGGGTGCCGCTCACGCGACGAAAGACGCCCCTGCCTCCCGGCAAGTATCGAATGGGTGGCAAGCACTTCAAGGATGACGATGCCTTTATCCGCACTGCAGTGCGGGATGTCAAACGCCTCGAACGGCTCGCCGGACTCACTGTCAATTCCCGACTACTCGACTGGGGTTGCGGCGCCGGTCGCCTGGCAGTGGGTGTTCGAGAGCATTTTCCTGAACGGCGAATTGCCGACTATCACGGGGTGGATGTCCAACCAGACTTGATCAGTTGGGCGCGCGAGAACCTAACCGCACCCGGCTTTCGGTTCACCTGTGTGGACGTCGCGAACGAGCGCTACAACCCGGCCGGCTTACCCAACAGAACAATCGCGGCAGAACCCGGCTCGGTTGACGTGTTCTACGCCTACTCAGTCTTCTCCCACATGAACGACAGTGACACTGGTGCGTACCTAGGGTTGGTCGCTGAAGCGCTCAGTTTCGAGGGGAAAGCCTTCGTCACGTGCTTTGTGGAGGAGGGTGTACCGGACTGGGAGGAGAATCCGGAAGGCTACGGGCCACTGGAGTGGAAGGGACGCCTCCACTGCACCCGATTCTCCAGAAGCCACTTCGAGGCCCTGGTTTCCAGGGCCGGAATGGCTGTTGACCGTTTTGTGTACGGCAGGGAAACCGACGGCCAGAGCCTCTACGTCCTACGCCTGGCCCGCTAGTGACCCCCGAGCCTCGGCGCCTTCCTTGAGGCGTCAATCCGAATGTTCATCCCGGCCGTTGATGTCGTTGAAGGACCGGGGACGGTGTCTGGGTTAGCCTGCGTGGGCGACCCGAATGGGTCGAATGGGCACGTGAGGAAAGGCTCCTACCATGCGACGAACACTGACCGCTGCGCTTGCCAGCGCCGCACTCGTTAGCTCAACCATCGCCATAGCGCCAATGGCGACCGCAGCCAACCCCGTCCCGGATGTCGCGTTTGGCATGCACGTACCCCAGATCGCCAATGGCGAGAAGCCCAATGCCAACATCGGCAGTGTTCGACTCTGGGACTCTGGGATTGCGTGGGGTCAGGTGCAACAGAAAAAGAAGACGTTCTGGTGGAACGGAATGGATGCAGCCATCGCGAGCGCGAATGCGCAGGGCATGTCCATCACCTACGTACTGGGATCAACACCGAAGTGGGCGCAAAAGAAGGCACCCAAAGGCAACTATCCGTACGGCGGCACCGGAGCAGCCAACCCCGACATGAAGGTGTGGAAAAAGTGGGTGAAGACCGTTGTTCAGCGATACGGCAGCAGTATCGATGCGTACCAGATCTGGAACGAGGCAAACCTCAAGGACTTTTATGACGGTTCCCCCAAGCAGATGGCCAAACTGACCAAAGAGGCCTACAAAATCATCCGTCAGTACGACCCGTCCGCGAAGGTAGTCGCCGCAAGCAGCACGGTTCGATTGACGAAGTCGTACAACCGCTTCTTCCCGGAGTACCTGAAGCAACTGAAGAAGCAGAAGTGGCCGGTCGATGCCATCGCGGTTCACACCTACCCGCCAGGTAAGGACACTCCAGGTGACCGACTGAAACTGCTCGACAAGGTCAAGAAGGATATGAAGAAGGGCAAAGTCCCCAGCCGAGTCGAACTATGGGATACCGAGGTCAACTACGGAATCAAGGGACCCGGTAAGGTCAAGGGTCAGAAAATTACCGGCGGTCAAGCAGCGGACTGGACAGCAAGCACGTTCCTTGACTCGATCCTGATGGACGTTGATCGCACCTACTGGTACTACTGGTACCGCCCGGACGGTCGTCTCGGCATCATCCTAGATAACGCGGCCGACGGTGATGCAGGCCGTGCCGGATACCAGAGTGCCTATGACTGGATGGTCGGATCCTTCTACTCCTGCACCCGCGGCAACGGCAGCCAACCGAATGTTTGCCAACTCGGTGATGCAAGCAACCCCGAGATTGTGGTGTGGAACAACGCCGGAGTCGGCACGTACACTGTTCCAGCGGGGGTCGTCTGGCAGTGCAACACGTTGAACCAGTGCTCGCCGGCCGCGCCCGGAACACAACTCGCGATTGGTGGTAGCCCCCTATGGTTTGGAAGCCAAGCCAACTACGACAAGTTGCTGGCGAAGCAGCGCGAGAACGGGGCGGCCCGCGCCGCCGTTCAAGCGCAGCCGTAGCGGCAGCAGGAGCCGCTGCCCTGCTGTTGGCGGGCTGCGGTGGTGGTGGAGGGGAAGCCACTGAGTCCACAGACTCGGCTGCTCCGGAGGCGCCCGCTCCGGAAGTGACCGAGGACCCCAACGCGATTCAGCGCTCCCTCGTTGGCCTTCACATCGAAGGTGCCGAGGGCGGAGCCTGGGCATCCGCACCTTTCGGGGCCCTTCGGCTGTGGGACAACGGCACCGGCTGGTCCCAAATTGAGTTAGCCAAGGGTGAATTCAAGTGGGACAACCTGGAAGGTGTTCTGGAGAACGCCGCGAGCAAGGGAATGGAAGACATCCTCTACGTGCTCGGAACCACACCGGAGTGGGCAGCTCAAGAAGTGAATGAGGCGGATTATCCGCAACCGGGTGCAGCGAGCGCTCCCGCTAACCTCGAGGATTGGGATGAGTGGGTGACCGAGGTGGTCACGCGTTTCGGTGACCGGATCGACAACTATCAGATCTGGAACGAAGCCAACTTAGCCAATTTCTATCGCGGAACTCCGGCAGAAATGGCGGAGATGACCAAACGCGCGTACGACATCATCAAGGCCAACGACCCCGATGCTCTGGTGGTCGCACCGTCTCCATCCACCCGACTGACGGCGGCGTTTGATCGCTTCTTCCCCGAGTACCTCAGTGAACTCGAAAAACTTGATTGGCCCGTCGACGTGTGGAGTGTCCACACGTATCCGGACGGTCAAGGGACCGCTGCCGATCGCGCTCTGCTGATCGAGAAATTTAAAGACACACTCGCTGCGTCAGGTGCGCCCGAGCTTCCTATTTGGGATACCGAGGTGAACTACGGAATTGCCGGCCCTGGGGATATCGAGGGACGCGAAATCACCGGTGATGAAGCAGCCGGCATCGTCGTGCGTACGTATCTTGAAGATCTCCGCCTCGGAATCGATCGCTCCTACTGGTACATCTGGTCCTTGGCTCCTCTCGAGTTCCTGGGCATCCAGGCGTTCGCAGGCTCCGACGCCGAGCAAGGTTTCTTCGCCCTGGATAACTGGGTAGTTGGGGCCAGCCTGAACGGTTGCACCGAGAATGCTGGCGCGGTCGCCTGTGACTTCAGCAGAGACGGCACGAGTTGGGTGGTGGCATGGGCGGAAGAGGGTGAGGCCTCGTACACCACGCCCGAGGACTCTCAACTCACCTGTGACCCGCTCGCCAACTGCGTGGAGGCGGGACCAAACACCGAAATCACGCTCACCGAGACCCCCATCCGCGTGTATTTGCAGTAGAGCAGATGGGGTGGTGGCGCCCCGAAAGATTCCGACAGGATGGGGTTGGAGGCCTCTGCTGGTACTTTCGTGGAGTCCTGCTTTCGTGAAGGAGTCGAGTGGAGGTGACCAGTGACACTCAGTGACGACGTCGGCTCCTCACAGGCGCAAGAAACAACAGACGACGATGTCTTAAGCCGCCCTGGCGTTCCTGCTGGCCCTTCCTCCAACACAAGCTGGTCTGGCGCGTCACATCGCGACAAGCCACACCGCAGGCGCGACCCATTGCGTGTATACGCCACACGAGCTGTTGTCTGGGATACAGCTGCAGTCACGGCGGCATCAGCCATCGGATTCATCCTCCGCTGGACCATTCCTTACAACCTCAACATCTCCGACAGCACCTACGTGTTCTTTGCTCTCGTTGTGGTCGCGAGTTGGATCGCGGTACTCGTGCTGCGTGGCGCGTATGACACCCGCATCCTGGGTGTGGGTTCGGAGGAGTTCAAACGGATTGTCGGTGCCTCCGCGATGGTCTTCGGCGCCATCGCCATCGTGTCCTTCGCTCTTAAGTTGGATTTGTCGCGAGGCTTCGTGCTCATCACCTTCACGCTAGGAATGCTCCTGCTGCTCACTGTGCGATGGATTCTGCGCGCGTGGCTGCGCCACGAGCGCATGTACGGGCACTTCCTGCACCGCACCATCGTCGTGGGCTCCGGCAGCGCACAATCCGAAATCGTTGACATGCTCGATCGCGACCCAGTCGCGGGATTCACGGTCGTCGACGTAATCGACGAGCCACCGGTGGATGTCACGGAGCAGTCTCTCGATCAGTGGCTTGATGAAGTCATGACGCGCATCAGCCTCGAGGACGCGGACACTGTCGCGGTGGCTGGATCGCGCGCACTGGAACAGACGGTCATTCAGCGACTTGCCTGGCGTCTCGAAGGGCCGCGCGTTGACCTTCTGGTTGCTCCAAACATCGGTGACGTTGCAGGCCCACGTGTGACGATGCGCATGGCCGCCGACCTCCCGCTACTGCACTTGGATGAGCCCCACCTGACTGGCCCTAAACGTGCGATTAAGAGGACACTTGATGTTGTCTTCGGAACACTGCTCTTTTGTCTGTTTCTACCCTTCATGGCTATCGCTGCCATCGGTACCTTTGCGAGTAGTCGCGGTCCGGTGTTCTACAAGCAACAGCGTATTGGCCGTGGTGGCGAAATGATCACGGTGACAAAGTTCCGCACCATGTACGTCGGCGCAGACCAGAAGCGAGACGAGGTGATCGGCACACCCGACGAAGAGATTTTCGATCGGTATAAGTCAGATCCCCGAATCACGCCTTTCGGTCGGATTCTGCGGCGCTGGAGCATCGATGAGATGCCGCAAGTGGTAACTGTGATCGCGGGAAACATGTCGTTAGTGGGCCCCCGGCCCGTGTTGCCCGAGGAACTTGGATTGTTCGACGATGCCGATCACCGTCGTCACCTCACGAAGCCTGGCCTGACAGGCCTGTGGCAGGTATCTGGTCGCAAGGAAGTCGATTGGGACGAGCGCATGCGCATGGACCTGGACTACGTGGAGAACTGGTCTCCTGCCCTCGACCTCGTGATAGTTGCCAAGACGGCCAAAGTGGTAATCAGTGGCAAGGGTGCGTACTAGAACCACGACCGCATCGAAGATCACTATCGGTGTTCTCGCGGCGCTGACCTGGTTATGGGTACTTGCCATGACCACGCCCCGGGCAACGTCGGGTGCCGTCGCAGATTACGGATTTTTCACGGCGATCGCCGAGCGACTGCGAGCTGGTGAAACACTCTATGTGGATGTGTGGGATAACAAGGATCCCTTCGTCTTCTTCTTCCTCGCAGTTGCGCGCACTATCGGTCCCAACGGCTTTATTGGTGCGTGGTTACTGGAAATAAGTTGGGTCGTTGTCGCCAGCGTCGCTGCGTACTTCCTTGCTCGCAGTGTCGACGTGTTGCCCACCCTCAGTGCGCTTGTCGCGTTCGTCTTGTCACCGTTCGTCCTTCTGGGAATGGCCTACTTCATGGGCAGCACCCACCTTCCTGCCGTTGCCTTGCTCCTCGCGGCCATTTCCTTGATTTATCGTGACCGCCCCCTCGCTGCCGGCATCGCTATAGGTGTGCTGCTTTTCTTCAAACTAGTCATGGTGCCGATGGCTGTCGTGGTGGTTGTCGTGGTATTCGTGGCGCTTCGCCGGCGACCAGCACTGATCCCCGCTGTGGGAGGTTTTGTCGGAACTCTTGCGACGGTCGGTGCGTTACTTGCTGTCCGGGGTGAGTTGGTGCCGTTTATTGACACTCAGCTACACAATGTCCTGTACTCGCAATCCCCGATCGTGTCCGCGGAATACACGGGCGTGGCGCAAAAGGTCGGTCAGCACATCGTCATCCTGGTCAACCCACACGTCGCCACATTGATTCTCATTTCGGTGGCCATCGGTCTGGTCACTATGCCGTGGTGGAAGAACAGTCGCGCTCGCTGGGAACAACTGCCCGGCCTCTGGTGGATTAGTGCTGCATCATTCGTGATGGCAGGAGTCACCATCGCGGTGACGGGCAAGTGGTTTCATCACGCGGAGATTTTCGCCGTCAGCTCTACCCTGGTGCTCGTTCTTGTGACCGGGTGGCTATCTCTGGTGAGAAATTGGCGACCTTGGCTTACGGGTGTCAGTGCGGCAGTTCTCACCTACCCTCTGGCGATGGCTCCGCCGGCCGTTCATTTCCTTGATCCGGTGACGAATTGGCAGGAGAATCAACGGTCGTCGACGTCAACTGACTACATCACGGAGGAATTGCTCACGCGAGAACCGACCACGGTGGCCTTCGTCGGCGACCTGCTGCCACGTTCGGCCGGGCTAGGCGATTGGACGATCGTGTGTCGTCAGGTGGCGCAGCGACCCTTCAACCCGGAGGAAGTTTTTCTCGAGGCAGCCGATTGCCTCCCGTCCGCCCAGACCATTGTGATCACCCGCTCTCTTGACCCTGACCCCAACTTCCCGGCGTTTACGGCCTTCCTGGAGAAGGTGGACATGATCGTTACGTCCGATTACACATGTGAGGGCACGTCTGCTGGCCTCATATGCACCCGACCGGCGTAGCGGGGGTACTGGGCTATCAATCGGCGCTGCGGGGCTAAAGAGCCCCTGTGAGGCCCGAGCAGGTACGCCGAGCGACGTAGACTGTGCGAGTGCCAGTGGCTTCCCCTGACGGCTCCTCATCGGAAAAGCCGGATGCGCCTTTGTTGTCGGGCGACCCGAAAAGACGGGTCTTTGCTGGTGCCGGAGTTCTTCTCGCCGTCATCGTTGGGGGATTCGTACTGTGGCTTCAGGTGGGTGTGGCCTACTCGCTTGGGCTACTGGCCTCTGGCGGCTTGGGCCTGCAAGACCATCTCAGCAAGGCGGCGGACGGGTTGACGGCGGGTGACTATGCGGCAGGAGAGGCGGAGTACCAACTCGCTCGGGAGTCCACGCTGACTGTGAACAGCAGCCTTGCGCAGAAGCAAGTGCAGTTGCTGGGGGATTTCAAGGGCTTTGCAACAGCGGTGTCGAATTGGAACAACGTCGCTCTCGCCGCAACAGACATCACGGCGGCAACCGGTGAACTGTTGAGCCTGTATGGAGACCTCTCCGGCAAGAACGGCTCCGAGAAGATCTTCACCGACGGTGCTGTCGACATTGAACGTCTTGAGGCAGTTGCGCCCCGCGTGGATGAGGTGCTGGGCCAACTTGCGGATGCGGAGATGTCCCTCGCATCGATAGAAACGAGCGGCCGGTGGACCGAGGGACTTGATGATGTCCGCGATCAGGCCCTCGCGGAAATGGCGCCGGTACAGACTGCGGTGCAAGCACTGGTGGATATTGCTCCCGTTTTGCCGCAGGCCCTCGGTGCCGACGGTCCGCGCCGTTACCTGATCGCCATTGGCAACCAAGCCGAAATGCGCGCCAGCTTCGGTGCACCCCTGACTCTTGTCATGGTCGAATTTGATGATGGTCGCATCTCTATCCCGGTCAAGGGACAAACGTCCACGGAACTATTCCCACCACTGAATGCACGCGTAGCCTGGTTTGGACCGGCGTATAACCCATTTTTTCAAGGCAACCAGCGGAATCGCCCGTTTGTCGTCACCAATACCCATCCGAATCTGCTGTTCAGTGCGCAGGAAATGGCAGGTGCCTGGACGGGTGGCAACTACCCAGATGTAGATGGAATCGTCACCTTGGACCTCACGGCCATCGCCGCTGTCCTTGAGGCGACAGGCCCGATTGAATCTCCGGTGTACGGAACGGTAGGTGCCGAACAGATAGGAGAGCTACTGCTCATTGATGCCTATCAGGAGTTTGGCCAAACCGACGCCGTTGCGCGCCAAGAAGCCAATCAACAACTACTCGACGATCTACTCGGGCGAATTTTGTCTGGTGAGGATCTTGTGAATGTGGCGCAAGCGATCGTGTCGACCGCGCCGGGACGACACTTTCAGGTGTGGATGAAGGACAACCGACTTGAGCAGCTAGCGGTGAACGCCGGTGCAGCTGGGATTGTTGAGGATCCACAAACCGGGGACTGGTCCGCCATGTATACGCAGAATGGGAACCAATCGAAGGTCGATGTTTTCCAGCAACGTAACCAGCTCGTTGTCGTTAATCTCGCCGAGGACGGCAGTGCCCGCGTGCGGCAGCAACTTACGTTGACGAACGCCACGCCTGCGGAGCGTCCCGAAGGACCGGCGGAGCGGGTCGGCTACGAGACGAGTTGGCTGAAGAACGCGTACATCATGTACGTACCGAGAGCAGCCCGGAACTACCGCGTGGACTATCCCCAAGATTTCAACGTTCGCCCCTTCGCAGGCCACGGCCGCCGCCAACTCGGCGGTGGGTGGATTGACGATGGTTTTGGAAACACCATGATCAGGGTTGTGGGATGGACTGCACCGGGTGGGCAAAGCGCGATAACGGTGTCCTATGACTTACCAGCAGGCACCTTCAGCACGGACGCGACGCCAGTCAACCCTCAGACGAAT
>WLWH01001278.1_pt1 | contig 17107 bp, 28 predicted proteins | sample 6712741 | NCBI WGS metagenome assembly WLWH01 (sample SAMN12718694, study PRJNA515312) | sponge metagenome | isolation source: marine sponge | host: Mycale hentscheli | place: New Zealand: South Island, Marlborough, Capsize Point | collected 2003-05-01 | reverse complement strand
TTGGACGATAATAAAATTGTTCCAAAGAAAAAACCACCACCGGATATTAAACCGAAACCAAAACCAGACCCGGACATCAAACCAAAATTAAAATTAAAACCACCAAGAGATGAACGTGCTAAAAAAAATCCTTACAGATTGTCAAGTAATAGACAACCGGGAATAGAAGTAGCAAATACTAGAACAAATAAAACACTAAAAAACGAAGGACGTTTTAAAGAAAGTCTTCCTCCTCTTGCTACTGGTATTGGAAAACCACAGCCTGTATTCAAGGCTAAAGGTGGAGAAGTAAAAGGATACATGGGCGGTGGATCTGTCCACAATAACAAAAGCAAGATGATCACTAAACGTGGTTGGGGAGCATCAAGAAAAACATAATGAGTTACCAGTCGGCCGAAAACGCACACACCTCTGACTGGGTTAGTCGCATGGCGGTGAAAGCCGCCATTGCGATGGAAAAATAAAATGGTAGATAAAGTAACACAAGCAAATAAAAGAATAGCAACGCAGTCTGCTAGAACATCAAGTGGACCAGTAGGTGCTAAAATGATGGAGATGATGGACGTTCCTTCATTTGCTAAAGGACTAACGCCACAAATGTTAATTGATTTAGCAAAATCTAAAAATATCATAACAAAAGAACAACAGGCAGATTTTAAAAATAGAGTAGGTAAAGATAGAACAGCACTAGCACAGTTTAATGAAATAGTGACAGAAGCTGATGAACCACGGCTCGCGTACAAAGGTCAATCGCCAGCACAAATAGAAATGTTAAGAGCAAAAGGTTTGACGCCGGCAACGTCAGTAAATAAAACACAAAGAATAACTTTATTAAAAGATACAAACAGTCTTTTAAATGAAGCGGCTGCTATGGACGCACCAAAAGAAGTAAAAGAAAAAACTTTTCTTGAAGGCATGAGAAAAAAATTTGGAGACTTTGCTGACAATCCTATTATAAGAAAAATTGCTAGTAGAGCTTTGATGATATTAAATGCTATTCCTAATGCTGTTGATTTTATACCTATGGATCTTTTAGAAGAAGGTATGGACATGATGGATGCAAAACCAGAGATGGCAGCAAAAGGTGGCATAATGAACATTAATGATATAACAAGACCTGTAGGAGTATAATGGCTATAGAAAAAGTAAACGAAGAGATTGATCTAGAGATAGCTCCAGATTCAGCACAAGAAATATCTACACCAATGATGGAAGGTGATGCAATGATGTTGGACGATGGATCAGCAATCGTGAACCCTGTAGAAGATACATCACCAGAAGGTGCTTTTAATGCAAACTTAGCAGATCTTATACCCGAAGATGAATTAGAATCATTAGCTGGTGGTCTTATATCTGATTATGAATATGATAAAGATGCAAGAGCAGACTGGCTAAAAACATATACGGATGGATTAGACTTACTAGGATTTAAATACGAAGACAGATCAAAACCCTTTGCTGGTGCAACAGGTGTTACACACCCATTACTAGCAGAGACAGTTACACAGTTTCAAGCGCAAGCTTATAAAGAGTTACTTCCCCCCGAAGGTCCTATCCGCACACAAATAGTGGGCGAGATTAATCCAGAGATTGAACAACAAGCACAACGTGTGAAAGAGTTCATGAACTATCAAATTAGTTATGAGATGGAAGAGTACGATCAAGAACTTGATCAAATGCTTTTTCATTTACCACTAGCGGGTAGTGCCTTTAAAAAAGTTTACTACGAAGGTGTGAGAGGTAGAGCCGTATCAAAATTTGTACCAGCAGAAGATGTGGTGATGCCGTATGTATCAACAGACATGGAATCTTGTGAGCGTATTACACATGTTATTAAAACAATGGGTAATGAGTTACGTAAGAAACAAGTAAGCGGTATGTACCGTGATGTTGATGTGGTGATGTCACAAACTGATAACAACGGTGCACAAGATAAGTATGATGAATTAGATGGGATTTCTGCGCCGCAAAACGCAGAGGACATAGTACTCTTAGAGTTTCATTGCGATTTGGACATACCCGGTTTCGAAGATAAAGACTCGCAAACAGGAGAACCTACTGGTATTAAACTACCTTATGTTGTTACTGTTGACGAAGGATCGGGACAAGTTTTGGCCATATACCGAAACTACAGAGAAGACGATCCTCTCCGAAAAAAGATACAATACTTTGTTCACTATAAGTTTCTACCCGGTCTTGGTTTTTATGGCTTTGGCCTTATCCACATGCTCGGGGGTCTCTCAAGAACAGCTACGTCAGCACTCCGTCAACTCATTGATGCAGGTACGTTGTCCAATCTCCCTGCCGGTTTTAAGGCAAGAGGGTTGCGTGTTCGAGACGATGATCAACCACTCCAACCCGGAGAGTTCCGGGATGTAGATGCACCGGGAGGCGCGATCCGCGAATCCTTGATGTTGATACCTTACAAAGAACCAAGTCAAACTCTTTTTGCTTTACTAGGGTTTGTTGTTGATGCAGGTAGACGTTTTGCGTCTATTGCCGATAACAAGATGGGCGAAGGCTCACAAGCAAATCCTGTAGGTACAACAATGGCAATTATGGAACGCGGCACGAAAGTGATGAACGCTATTCATAAACGATTACATTACGCACAAAAAGTTGAATTTAAATTATTATCAAGAGTCTTTGCAGAAAGTTTACCGGCTGAGTACCCTTATGCTGTTCGTGGTGGCAATCGTGTTGTTAAACAACAAGATTTTGATGAACGGGTTGACATACTACCTGTTTCTGATCCGAATATTTTCTCTATGGCTCAGCGCGTTACTTTAGCGCAAACACAAATGCAAATGGCTACATCTAATCCGCAAATGCACAATATGCATGAAGCGTACAGACGTATGTATGAAGCACTTGGTGTTAGAGATATTGACATGTTACTTCCTCCTCCTCAACAACCACAACCAGAAGATCCCGGAATGGAAAATGCTAAGTCATTACAGATGATGAAGCTACAAGCATTTCAAGGTCAGAATCATGCAGCGCATATAAATGCACACCAAGCCTTTATGAGTTCGTTTTTAGTAGCAAATAATCCACCTGCAATGGGTGTTTTACAAGCTCACATCTCTGAACACATTTCAATGATGGCTAGAGAAGAAATAACAGCGAAAAATGCTGAAGCAATGCAAGAACAAGCAGCACAATTTGGTGGACAAGTACCGCCACAACTTATGCAACAGTTTCAACAACAAAATGAGAATGAAATTGCAGAGAGAATTGTAACAATGACAGAGGAATTAGTGGCAGAAGAGCAAGAATACCTTGGTAAAAAAGATTCTGATCCACTTATTGACCTAAAACAACAAGAATTAATGCTTCGTGCACAAGAAATACAGCAAAATAAAGAAAATGCTGATAAAAAACTTGAGTTAGACGTAGAAAAACTTAACTTTGAAGGTCAAAAACTACAACAAAAGGATGAAATGGACAAAGAAAAGCTACAAAGCCAAGAAGATCAAGCAGATCTTAGAGCAGAAGTAACTTTAGCAGGTCAAAGGGGGCGTAGTGGCAGTTAGTAAAAGAATAGCAAGCTTATTAAAGAAAAAATATAGAAAAAAAGACTTTAAAGTTGATGATTCTGCACAAATAAGAAAAGCTCTTGGCGGGGCTAGGGTATCTACTTACGCAAAGGATGGAGGCTATATTGTTAAAAAAAGGAAAAAAACTGTTAAGAAACGAAAAAAATAAGATTTTAGATAAAGTGTTTGATTTCGCGGACCAGCATACACAAGATCCAATGGCTCTTAGTGCATCATTACTGGTTGTAGCAAAATCAATTTATCTAGATATATTGGGACCAGAACAAACCTCAGAAATGTTCTATGCATTCGCACAAGATTTAGAGAACCACGAATATAAAAAAGAGACAATTCATTAATGGCCCTTTGTAGGCACTGTAATCATGAATGTCACCATGGTAATGGCGGTAAATGCCATTGTGGTTGCTTAAATTGCGAACATGATGTAAAAGATGCATTACAAAAACTTGAGGAAGTTTTAGATCCAATAAAAGTGGTCGAGTTTGAACCAGATTTTGACTTGACTGAACACTAGGAGGAAACATGAACTTAGTAAAAGACTTATGGGCACATTTAAAAGAATGGTCCGATTGGAAAATGAAGGACTGGATAAAGGCGGGTATTGTAGCAGTTATTGTACTCATTATTCTTAGTCAATTAGGAGGAGGAGCCTAGACCATGGTCTGGCAACTCTTAGCTAAACCTTTACTTGGCGTCGTTGCTGACGGCGTCAAGGGTTTCGTTGATACGAAAAAGGCAAAAGCAGAATTAAAAGTTACAGAAGTCCGCGCAGCTACTAAATTAAAACAAGATCAAATTGCTGGCAAAGTAGCATGGGAGCAATCAGCAGTAGATCAAATGAAAGGAAGCTGGAAAGATGAACTAATTTTAATTTGTCTTCTCGCTCCAGCGACACTAGTCTTCTTTCCCGGAATGACAGACCATATTGAGAAAGGGTTTATTGCCTTGCAATCTCTCCCAGATTATTATAAACATCTATTATATATTGCCTGCTCAGCAAGTTTCGGCATTAAGGGCGCGAAAGGAGCTGTAGGTTTATTTAAGAAAAAATAACTTATGGATGCAATTTATTTAGCTGAGAAGCTATATAGAGTAATTAGGACTAGACAAACCCAACTAACTGAGATAATTATCAACAATCAAGTAAAAGATTGGAATGATTATCAAAATCATTTAGGTCAACTTGATACTTTAAACTATATCGAACAGGAACTCTCGGACCTGCTAAAGAAACAGGAGCAAAATGACTAACTTAATTTTACCAACACACGTTGCAAAAGCGCGTGCAAAACAAGTAAAAAAAGAAAAAAAGAAAAAAGAAGAATCTAAATTACCAGAACCAACAGGCTGGAGGATTTTAATTTTACCTCATCAAGGTAAAGGTAAAACCAAAGGTGGTATTATCTTGTCTGATAAAACAGTACAAGAAACACAAATTGCAGCTAATGTTGGACTTGTACTAAAGGTAGGACCAGATGCATATAATGATGAAAGTCGTTTTCCAAATGGTGCATGGTGCAAGAAAAACGATTGGGTAATATTTGCCAAATACGCAGGTTCACGTCTTAACATTGAAGGCGGCGAATTACGCTTACTAAATGATGATGAAATTCTTGGAGTTGTGGAAGACCCCGAAAGTATCTTATCGCCAGTAACACATTAACATGGAGAGGAACCCATGCCCGAAGCACAAGAAGCATTAAAAGAGGATAACATGATGGTTGATCTAGATACGTCTGGAAGCGCTATTGATGTTGAACTCAAGGATGCAAAACAAGAAGAAGTAAAAGCAGAACCGGAAGTTGAAGTAAAAGCAGAACCGGTTAAAGAAAAAGATGAACGCGAAGAGTATAGTGACGGTGTCAAAAAACGTATTGACAGACTAACATACAAAATTCGTGAGGCAGAGAGAAGAGAAAAAGAAGCTCTTAGTTTTGCTGAACAAATTAAAAAAGAACGCGATGATCTACAAACAAAGTTTACAAAACTAGATGATGGTTATGTTAACGAGTTTGCAGGACGTGTAAAATCAGAACTAGAAACAGCTAAAATAGCTTTAAAAGCAGCAGTTGCAAAAGGTGATGTAGATGCACAAGTCAATGCAAATCAAGCATTAGCAAAGCTAGCTATTGAGCAAGAACGTATAAATGCTACGGAAGAGCAAAGAAAATTATACGAAAAATCTCAAGAAAATGCTGGACAGACCATACAACAACCTGTACAAAGTAATGTACAACAACCACAAGCTGCTCCACCGGACCCAAAAGCGGAAGCATGGGCGGAAAAAAATGAGTGGTTTGGTAAAGATGAAGCTATGACATACGCTTCGTTTGGTATTCACAAGAAACTTGTGGAAGAAGAAGGATTTAATCCATCTTCTGATGAATACTACGAAGAGATTGACAGAAGACTTCGAACTGAGTTTCCCCAGAAGTTTAACGATGGGGGAGAAGTCCAAGGAAGCAAACAACCCGTCCAAACAGTTGCTTCTGCTAACAGGACCACACGAACTGGACGCAAAACAGTGAGGCTCACACCATCACAAGTAGCGATTGCTAAAAAATTAGGTGTGCCACTAGAAGAATATGCGAAATACGTGAAGGAGTAGGCATATGAATAAAATTGATGAAAATAAGACTCCACGCGCTGCCTTATCCCGCGAGAAAACGACTCGTAGGAAACCATGGGCACCCCCGTCATCCCTAGACGCACCTCCTGCACCCGATGGGTACAAATATAGGTGGATACGCGCTGAAACTTTAGGGCAATCAGATAATAAAAATTTGAATGCTCGATTAAGAGAAGGTTTTGAACTCGTAAGAGCCGATTCCGACGATGGTCAGTATCCGACAATACAGGAAGGGAAATACCAAGGTGTTATAGGCGTTGGTGGTTTATTACTGGCTAAAATTCCGGTAGAAATCGTTGAAGAGCGAACAGCTTACTTTAAACAGCAAGTTCTGGATAAAGAAGAAGCAGTCGCAAATGATTTACTAAAGGAACAACACCCCAGTATGCCGGTCTCTAAACCAGATAGGCAATCTCGTGTAACCTTCGGTGGCAACAAAAAGAACTAATTTTCTAGCTCTTTTGTCCATCGAACTAAAAAAACTTAACCCTTTAAAAAAAGGATATAACGATGGCAAATAAAGACGCAGCATTCGGGTTTAGACCCGTAAGGCATCTTACAGGCGGTCTTATTAGAACAAACGAATACGCAATTGCAGCGAACTATGGCACTGCGATCTATCATGGTCAAGCAGTGAAAGCTGTTGCAGCAGGAGGAATTGAATCTGCTGCGGCGGGTAATGTAGTTTTAGGCATTTTCGGCGGATGTTTCTATACAGACCCAACTACAAGTAAGCCAACTTTTAGTAACTATTATCCAGCAAGCACAAATGCTTCTGATATAGTGGCTTACATATACGACGATCCAAGAATCGTCTTTGAAGTCCAACATGATGGTACTGGCACAGCAGCTATGAACTTTAGTGGTTTTGATTTAGTAGGAACGGGTGGAAGCACTCTTTCTGGAAGATCTTCACAAGAGTTAGATACTTCTACCAGCACAACTTCTGGACAATTTAAACAAGTTGGTATCTCCAAGGATCCAAACAACAGCGATACAAGTTCTGCAAATGCTAACGCATATGTAGTACCTAACGTTGGTGAGCATACTTGGTTACTGACCACTGCAATATAATAGGAGGGTTTAATGCCAATTTCTAGATCACAACTGGTAAAAGAGCTTGAACCGGGCCTAAACGCTTTGTTCGGTTTGGAATATGCCAGATACGAAAACCAGCATGAACAGATTTTCGATACAGAAACTTCTGATCGTGCATTCGAAGAAGAAGTAATGCTATCCGGTTTCGGTACAGCGCAAGTAAAACCAGAAGGCACAGGCGTAAATTACGACGATGCTACTGAGTCTTTCACTGCGAGATACACTCACGAAACTATAGCACTTGCTTTTGCGATTACTGAAGAAGCAGTAGAGGATAACCTTTACGACACAATCAGTTCTCGTTACACAAAAGCACTAGCTCGTTCAATGGCTAACGCTAAACAAGTAAAAGGTGCGAACGTATTAAACAATGCGTTTGATTCATCTTTCACTGGTGGAGACGGCGTAGAATTATGTTCTACTGCTCACCCATCAACTGGCGGTAGCATTTCAAACGAACTAGCAACATCTGCTGACCTAAATGAAACATCTTTAGAGCAAGCACTGATTGACATTGCTGGATTAACTGACGATAGAGGATTAAAAATCGCTCTAAATGGTCAAAAGTTAATCATTCCAGTAAATCTTCAGTTCACTGCTGAAAGATTGATGAAATCTGGTCAAAGAGTTGGTACTGCTGATAATGATATCAATGCTATCGGTAGCATGGGGATGATTCCTCAAGGTTATGTAGTAAATAACTACTTAACTGATACAGATGCATTTTTCATTAAAACTGATGCACCAAACGGATTAAAACACTTCCAAAGAGCGCCAATTTCCACTAAGATGGAAGGCGATTTTGAAACTGGAAACGTTAGATACAAATCTAGAGAAAGATACTCATTCGGGTTCTCTGACTTTAGAGGTATCTTTGGTTCACCGGGAGCATAATTACTCTTAACTTGTGGGGGCTTAGTCCCCCACATTATAAACTAGGATAACTGGTTATACCGACTGCCCTAGCAGACGCTCGTAGAGATGGTATAACTTTACTTACGAGGTAAAAATGGGTACAACAACTTTTTCTGGTCCAATACTAGAAGGAAAAGACGGTGTAAATATTGAAACTAAATCTTCAAATTACACTGTAACGACAGCAGATTCTGGAAAAACTCTTTTAAGTGGAACTGATGGAGTAGTATTTACACTACCAGCTATTGCTATAGGATATTCTTTTAAATTTGTAAATACAGCACCAGACGGTCAAAACACTTTAACAATTAGTCCAAACGCTTCAGACGGAATCACTTATGCGGGTTCTTCTACTGATGATAAAGACTTAATCAACACAAAAGCAACTTCTAAACAAGGGGACTATGTTGTTATTTCATCGCTTGATGGAGTAGTAGCATGGCAAGTTACTCAAGTTAGAGGTACATTTGCTAAAGAAGCATAATAAATTAAATGTGGAGCTAACGCTCCACATTATTAATTAGGAGATAATATGACTAATGTAAAAGCAAGTGTTGCACTAACATCAGATGGTAGACTGCAAGGTTTTGTGGGTGGAAGCGCTACAAATCTTGGTTCAATAAGAATAAAATCTATTCAATGTCAATCAAGTGCGGCAGACGGTGAAGTAAAAATTTATGATAATACTTCCGCGGCTGGTGATATTAAAATTCATTTAAAATGGGGTACTGCAGCGAATGAACCTTTAACTATGAATTTTGATGGAGATGGCGTAAGATTTGAAACGGCTGCTTTTGTCGACGTTACAAACTGTGATTTTGTAGTAGCATACTATAATTAAAAATGATATCGAGGTCTTCGATGCCACAACAAATATCAAAAGCTGGAAAGAAAGCTTTAAAAAAGCATTCTAAACATCATACAAAAAAACACATGTCTTCTATGAAGAAAGCCATGAAAAAAGGTAAAACTTTTAAGCAGGCTCATAACAAGGCAATGAGAAAAGTAGGTAAGTAATGGCAACGTCCGGAACTAACACTTTTAATTTAGATGTGGATCAAGTCATTGAAGAAGCATTTGAAAGATGTGGAATTAATTCTAGATCTGGTTATGATTTAAAAAGCGCAAGACGTTCACTTAATATTATGTTAGCTGAATGGGCTAACAGAGGTATTAATCTTTGGACTGTTGAGCTTAGAACATTAACACTAACGGGTAGCACAACAAGTTACACACTTGATAGTGATTTAGTTGATATACTTGAAGCAGTTTTATTTAAAACATCAGATACTACAACAGACATTGAAGTTGATAGAATAAGCCGTGCTGAATATTTAAATATTTCTACTAAATCTAGTGAAGGTACACCGGTACAATACTTTTTGGAAAGAGGAGCATCTACTCCTACATTGTATCTATATCCAACACCAGATGGTGCACACACTTTTAAGTATTATGGTTTAACTAAAATACAGGACGCGGGTGATTATAATGATCAGTTAGAAGTTCCAACTAGATTTTTACCATGCTTAACTTCTGGTTTAGCTTATTATACTTCTGTAAAAAAAGCACCAGAGAGAACACCTTTATTAAAACAATTATACGAAGAAGAATGGCAACGTGCTTCGGAAGAAGATAGACCACGTTCTAGTTTCTTTGCTACACCAGAGAGAGGATATATTTAATGTTTAAAGATCCTTTAAAAGAACAAGCTTTTAGAGCATTGGTTGATAATAATATGTTAGAATCTCAATCTCTTGGAACTGGATCACCTTTAGGAATAGGAGTTAAAGAAATTATGGATATGAATCCATCAAGTCTTTTAAAACTTTTAAGAGCTTTGGGTGTGGGACCAACAATAAAAAAAAATATGGGTGGTATTGTATCACTTAATCAATTAACACAACCGTTAGGAGTTATGTAATGGCACATGCTTCTGGTAAATATTCAAAAGCAATATCTGATCGTAGTGGTATGGAGTTTCCTTACAAAGAAATGGTTAAAGAATGGAATGGTTCCATGGTTCATAAATCTGAGTTTGAAGCTAAACATCCACAGCTTGAAAGACAAAGACACGCATCGGATGCACAAAGTGTTAAAGATGGTAGACCAGATAGATTAGAACCTATAACTGTTTTTGTCGGTGGCGCAGGATTCTTTGAATACGAAGACTCTATGCAACCTTCAACAAGTAAAAAACAACCTTTAGTTGTGTCATCTATTGGTATAGTATCAGTGAGCGTATCATAATGACAACAACATATTCAGAATTAGTAACACAAATAAGAGACTACACAGAGGTTAGTAGTAGTGTTTTATCAGACTCTATTGTTAACGATTTTATTCAGCACGCTGAAAATAGAATATTTAGAGATGTAGATTTAGATGTTTTTAAATCACATCAATCTGCAAATTTAACAGCAAGTAATGCTTTTTTATCTTTACCGGGTGGCGCGTCTCCAGATCCAACATCGCTTGGCACCGTTAGACACATGCAAATATTTGCACCATCTGGAACATCAAGGACATTTTTAGAACAACGCGATATTAGTTATATGAACGAATATTGGCCAGATCGAACTTCTACAGGGACCCCTAGATACTGGGCATGGTGGGATCATAATACAATTTATGTTGCACCAACGCCCGATGTAGCGTATAACGTGGAGTTAGGAATTACTAGATTACCAACAAGACTTTCTAGTAGTAATTCAACCTCTTGGTTGGGTAATAATGCTCCGGCACTATTGCTTTATGGGAGTCTTGCAGAAGCCTTCAAATTTTTGAAGGGACCAGCAGAAATGCTGCAATTATATGAACAATCATATCAACGGGCACTTCAAGAACTTGTCATAGAACAACAAGGAAGGCACCGAAGAGATGAATACATGCATGGGGCGTTACGTACTCCTCTGCAATCACAGAACCCATAGGAGGATAAAACATGGCTATAACTCAAGCTGTATGTACAAGCTTCAAACAAGAATTGCTACAAGGAACGCATAACTTTACTGCTTCCAGTGGTGATACTTTTAAAATAGCATTGTACACAAGTTCCGCTTCTTTGGATGCAACTACAACCGCTTTTAGCACAACTAACGAAGTCTCTGATTCTGGAACATATAGTTCTGGTGGAGGAACTTTAACAAGCGTAACTCCAACAACTTCTGGAACTACAGCTATTTGTGATTTTGCTGATATATCTTTTACATCTGCAACTATTACAGCAAGAGGTGCTTTAATTTACAATAGCTCTGACTCTAATAAAGCAGTCGCTGTTTTAGATTTTGGTGGTGATAAGACATCTACAAGTGGAACCTTTACAATTCAGTTTCCAACGGCTGATGCAAGTAACGCTATATTACGATTGGCATAGGAGAATAAATGGCTTTAGTCATTAATGACAGAGTAAAAGAAACTTCGACCACTACAGGTACGGGAGTTTTTTCAATTGGCAATGCTGTAACTGGTTTTGATACTTTTGCTGATGGTGTTGGTAATAGTAATACAACATATTATTGTATTGCACACCAAGACCAAGATGAGTTTGAAACAGGATTAGGTACACTTAACGGCGATAGTTCTACATTAACTAGAACCACTGTTATATCTAGTTCTAATAGTGATAGTGCTGTTAACTTTAGTTCTGGTACAAAAGATGTATTCTGTACTTTACCTGCTAGTAAATTAATTTTTGAGGATGGAAGTAATGACGTCGCTTTTGGTGGCGCTGTAACTGGAATTACAAATTTAACTGCGTCTGGTGAGTTAGACGCGGCAACATTAGATATTTCTGGTAATGCTGACATAGATGGAACATTAGAAACAGACGCTCTTACTATAGGTGGAACATCAATAGGATCAATATACGCTGGTTTGTCTGGTGCAACATTTACAGGAAACATAGAAATAGATGTCGCTTCTGGTGATCCAGCAATTATACTGGACACACAAGGAGCAGACAAATTTCACATTGCTGTTGATGACTCTGATAGTGATAATTTAGTTATTAAATCTGGTGGAACAGTAGGTTCTGGTAATGGATTAAAATTAGATAGCAGTGGTAACTTAACAGTAACCGCTGATGCAACTATAGGAGATGATTTATTTGTTTCTGGTGGTCTTATTGATCTTAAAAATACTGGATCAGTTTCAACAATAAAGTTTTATTGTGAGAGTTCAAATGCTCACGCACAGTCCCTTGTAGCTGCACCTCATTCTGAGGCTGCTACTAACACCCTAACATTACCGGGTACAGGCGGCGATGCTCGTTTAGTTTCAACAGCTTCGACTGCTACATTAACAAACAAATCAATAGATTCAGACAACAACACAATTACAAACATTGTAAACGCAGATATTAAATCAAGTGCAGCAATTGCTGACTCAAAACTAGCTACTATTTCTACAGCAGGTAAAGTTGCTTTAACAGCCTTAGAGATAGATGGTGGATCAGACATTGGAGCAGATTTAACTACTTCTGATTTAATAATTGTAGATGATGGAGCCGGTGGAACAAATAGAAAAGCGGCACTATCTCGATTAACAACTTATATGGCAGGTCAAGGATTTTCAACAGAAGACCCAACGGCACTGGCAATTGCTTTAGGATAATAGGAGGATAAATGGCTAATACTTTTAAAGTAGTAACAAAAGCAGGAGTTACCAGCGTCGATACTATCTACACTGTTGCCGGTTCTACAACTACAGTAGTTCTTGGTGTTATGGTAGGTAATACAACAACTGGTCAAATCACTGCAACTGTTACTTTAAGTTCAGACACTTCTAACAGAGCAGGTGCAAATGATGAGGCTAACCAAGATGTTGAGTTAGTAACTAATGCGCCGATCCCTGTTGGTGGTACTCTCGAACTGCTTGCGGGAAATAAAGTCGTAATGGAAGCTACAGATCTGTTAAAATTAACAGCATCTGGTGCGGCTGATATTACTTTGTCAATCATGGAGATAACGTAAAATGGCTTTTATAGGTACACCTTTAGATACCAGAAATACTTTTCAATCTCTTCAAGGTAAGAGGTTTAATGGTGATGGAAGTACAACTGCATTTACTTTAGATATAGCACCTTCATCAACTTTAGATATTGAAGTATTTGTTGGTAATGTAAGACAAGACCCAAACAGTGCATACACTTTATCTGGTACAACACTAACGTTTACTGGTGCTCCTCCTAGCGGCACAAACAATATTTATGTTGTTCATCAAGCAAAGAGTGTAGGAACTATTACTCCGGGTGCAAATACTGTAGGAGTAACAGAACTTAATTTATCTGATGGTTCTAATGGTCAGTTTATTAAAACTGATGGCAGTGGTACTTTAAGTTTTGCTACTGTTTCTGGCACAACAATAAATAACAATGCAGATAACAGAGTTATTACAGGTAGTGGCACAGCTAATACTTTAGAAGGTGAAGCTAACTTAACTTTTGATGGTAATACTTTAACAGCGAATAAAGTTATATTAACTAATTCAAGTGGTTTAACTGGTGGTGCTTCAAGTGATGGTTTTATAACTAATGCTGATGATACTAACACAGGTATTGTTTTTCCAGATTCAGACAGAATACAATTTTGGACAAATGATAGTGAAAAAATGCGTATTGAATCTAGTGGCAGTGTAGAAATAAAAATAGATGGTAGTGGATTTAAAAATTTTATAAAATTTGAAAATGCGGCTGGAGATACAACATACGGAGTAGTTGGTGCTGAAGGTGCAAATAATGCTATAATTGGAAGTGGAGATACAGCTTTAAAAATTGATAGTGCAAATGATATTATCAGACCATATACTATTACAGGCACAGGAGGTAGAGATGATGCAATAGATTTAGGCTCAACTTCTCATAGATTTAATAGTCTTTATGCGGGCAATGGCTCTATTGTAACATCAGATAAAAATTTAAAAAATACTATAACAGCAACAGATTTAGGTTTAGCTTTTGTAGATAAACTTACTCCAGTTTCTTATAAATTAAATAATGGTCAATCTGGAAGAACACATTATGGTTTAATTGCTCAAGACGTAGAAACTATTCTAGGAGATATTAGTAAATCAACAACAGATTTTGCAGGATTTATTAAAACAGATGTATCAAAAGATAACAAAGATGATTTAGATAAAGTTACTAAACTTATTAATGACAATGTAGACCCTTCAACAGGAGAAGAATATACGTCAGAAAAATTAAAAGAATTACAAGACAGAAAAACTGAAATTGAAAATAAAAATGATACAATTTATGGTTTGAGATACCAAGAATTTATATCACCAATTATAAAAGCAATTCAAGAACTTTCAGCAAGAGTCACAACATTAGAGGAATAACACATGAGTAAAACAACAATACCAACAGGTGGAATTACAGCAGATGCTATTAATGGTACATTGATAGCTGATGATGCAATTAATTCAGAACATTATACAGATGCTAGTATTGATACTGCACATGTTGCTGATTCTCAAATTACTTTGGCTAAAACTTCTGGTGTTGGTGGGCTTTCTGAAGGTGACCAATGGAGAGTGACTGCTGATTTTAGTAGTGATAACACTGACCCGATTGCTTCTAATTGGGAAAGAGTTGACACTAATTCTGATAAAGTAGGAACAGGAATGTCACAAAGTTCTGGTGTTTTTAGTTTTCCTTCTACAGGAATATATTTTATTGAATATAGGTCAAATTATATGATAAATGGTCAGACTGGTTACTCTAATATTGCATTGAGAATGACTTCAGATAATAGTAGTTTTGTTACTATTGCACAAAGTAATTCGGCTGTTGCAAATTTAAGCACAGATTCTTATCTTAGTTTAGGTACTAGTGTTATTGTAGATATAACTAATGTTTCTACACATAAAGTTAGATTTGCAGTAAGTGGGCAAGCTAGTGTTTTATGGCGAGGAGCTAGTGACAGAAATGAAACATACGCAACATTTCTTAAATTAGGAGCTACATAAAATGAGACCTACACATATAGAAAATTATTTAGTTACAGTTAGAAAAGGACAATGGTTTGGATGGTCAGATTCTAAAAATAAAGTATACGCAAATTTAATTGTGCATGATGGAGGCTCTAAACCTTCTGAATCTGATTGTACTAATGGATTAAAATCATTGCAAGACGCATGGGATTTAGAAAATACTGGATATAAAAGTAATAGAAAAAAAGAATATAAATCTGTAGTTGAACAATTAGACCAACTGTATCATGATATGACAGCAGGTAAATTAGATGCAACAGGCGAATGGCATAAAGCTATAAAAGCTATAAAAGATAAGTATGCAAAGGAGTAAAACATGGCACTAAGTAAAATAGATGTAGCAAATATGGTGACAGGTGCAACTCCTGTGGCTAATGGAGGAACAGCATTAACATCTGGATTTGTTAATGGTAAAGACCCAAGACCTAATGCAAAACCTATAATTATAAATGGTGATATGGCCGTGGCACAAAGAGCAACTTCTGTTACTGGTAAAACTTCAACTGATATTTATACTTGTGACAGAATGAGTGCAGTTATAGGTAGTATAGGTACTTATACTGTTGCTCAAGAATCTCAAACAAGTGGCAATGCTTTTGCTAATGGATTTGCTAATGCTTGGAGAATTGATTGTACTACAGCAGATGCTTCTCCTGCGGCTTCAGACCAACTACAAATGCAATATAATTTTGAAGGTCAAGATTTACAGCTATTTAAAAAAGGCACATCTAATGCAGAAAAGTTTACTTTAGCATTTTGGGTTAAATCAAATAAAACTGGTACTGGAAATATTCAACTTAAAGATAAAGATAATTCAAATAGACAATGCACACAATCATATACAATTTCTAGTGCTGACACATGGGAGCATAAGGTGTGTGTTTTTGGTGCAGATACCACAGGTGCTTTTGATGATGATAACGCAAAAAGTTTAATTATTAATTGGTGGTTAGGAAGTGGCACAGATTCTTCTAGTGGCACAGCTAATCATGGTGTTTGGGAAGCACAAGATAATACTAAAGTAAATGATGGTGGCACATTAAATATTAATGATAACACAGCTAACGACTGGGCAATTACAGGAATACAATTAGAAGTAGGCGAATTTACTTCTTCTACTTTACCACCTTTTCAACATGAAAGTTATGGAGATAATTTAGCAAGATGTAAAAGATATTACCAAGGATGGGGGTCAGTTTATGACACAGGTACTTTTGGTATTTCTGGTAGAACTATATCCAGCAATAGATTTGATTCTGCAACAATAACGTTTGTTCCAGAAATGAGAGCCGCTCCTACAATAGCACAAGGAGGAACTGCTAATATAGATAATTATGTTTTTCAATCTGATGGAGATTCTATAACTGCGGGTAGTGGAACAAGTTTTGCCGCTCTAAATACACAAAAAGGGTCAACAAAATTTAGAGTAACTTCTAACGCTACTCTTAGTGCTAATCGTAATTGCAACTGCCAATCTGGTGGTAGCGATGGAAAACAACATTTAACATTTGATGCGGAGTTATAAATGAATTTAACAGGAAAAACAGTTCAATGGTTTTGTGCAAATGATGATGGAGTAAAAACTTCATTACTTATTTACCCAACTGGAAATAAAGGCAATAATATTTGTGTGCCTGTGGATGCAGATAACACAGACTATCAAGAAGTTCTTGCATGGGTAGCAGATGGTAATACAATAGCGGAGGCTGATTAATGGCATACATAGGAAAATCAATAGAGAGTGGCACATTTAGTGTTCTCGATACCAGTGGCAATACCTACAATGGGTCTAACACCACATTTAGTTTAGGTTCACAGGTTGGTTCTCCTGCACAGCTTTTAGTATCACATGATGGGGTTATTCAAAAACCCGGCACGGATTATAGTTTAGCTAGTGGTGGTACACAAA
>WLWH01001277.1_pt1 | contig 17110 bp, 16 predicted proteins | sample 6712741 | NCBI WGS metagenome assembly WLWH01 (sample SAMN12718694, study PRJNA515312) | sponge metagenome | isolation source: marine sponge | host: Mycale hentscheli | place: New Zealand: South Island, Marlborough, Capsize Point | collected 2003-05-01 | reverse complement strand
GTAGGTGCCGTTGGGGTAACCAGCCACACAGCCGTAGCGCTCGATCAGGTTGCTAAGTGCCTGATAAGCCCAGTCGGTTGGGTAAACGTCGGAAAACTGAGTGATGCTGGTGACTTGCTCGCGGCTGCTCGATGCAGAGCTGGCGGCGTAGTCAGAAACAGCGTTGATGTTCAGGTCAGTCGCTTTGAAGTCAGTGGCTGTGAAGTGTGCAGCCTTTCGATCTGAAGCGTTCGCAATATTTAAGTCAACTGCCGACAACAGAGCGAGCAATGTGAGACTCAAAGGCTGAAGTTGAGACAGTTTTGACACTCGTTTAACGGGCAATCCGCTAACTCTTTCATCAAACGATCCATCGTCAACTCAATAAGACCAGCCATCCAGCTGGCCGTAAACACAAAAAAGCCCCCTAAAGGGGGCTAAATGAAGTCAAGCCAAAAATAGTAGGACTTTTAAATTACTTTGTTTCTGTGAATTCGGCGTCAATGACATCATCACCAGCATTACTGGATCCATCACCAGAGTTACCAGCAGCGGCGCCATCGTCACCAGAAGATGCTGCCTCAGCACCCGCCTGTTGGTAAACAGATGCACCAACGGTGTAAAGCTCCTGCTGTAACTCCTCAAGGAGAGTCTTCATCGACTCAAAGTCCTCTTTTTCCGTTGCTTCCTTGAGCTTGGTGGACTTCTCTTCAACCTTGGACTTGGCGTCGGCGTCAACCTTGTCGCCGAGTTCAGCCAGTTGCTTTTCGGCTTGATACACAAGAGTTTCGGCCTGATTCTTCAGGTCAATCTTCTCGCGCTTCTCCTTATCAGCACTGGCATTGCTCTCGGCATCCTTCACCATCTTCTCGACTTCATTGTCAGAAAGGGTGGAGGCGCCTGTGATCGAAATCGACTGCTCTTTGCCGCTGCCCTTGTCCTTCGCAGTCACGCTCAAAATGCCATTGGCATCGATGTCGAACGTGACTTCGATCTGAGGCACACCGCGAGGGGCAGAGGGGATGCCATCCAGACGGAAGGTCCCAAGACTCTTGTTGTCGGAGGCCATCTCGCGCTCACCTTGGAGCACGTGAATCTCAACGTTGGTTTGACCATCCACAGCAGTGGAATAGGTCTCCGATTTTTTGGTTGGGACGGTGGTGTTCCGAGTGATCATTTTCGTCATCACCCCACCGAGCGTCTCGACACCCAGGGATAGAGGTGTGACATCAAGGAGCAAGATGTCCTTGACTTCACCGGCCAACACACCGCCTTGAATGGCGGCTCCGATGGCCACCACCTCATCAGGGTTCACGGTCTGATTGGGATCCTTACCGGTGGTTCGCTTCACAAGCTCCAGCACAGCCGGAATCCTGGTGGAACCACCCACCATCACAATCTCGTCAAGCTCACTTGATGAAAGCTTGGCATCTTTCAAAGCCTGCTCAACTGGGATGCGGCAACGATCGATCAGCTTGGAAGCCAGCTCTTCAAACTTGCCGCGCGTCAGGGTGAGATCGAGATGCTTGGGTCCTTCAGGGGTCGCCGTAATGAAGGGCAAGTTGATTTCGCTCTGGGTCGCGCTCGACAGCTCAATTTTCGCTTTCTCAGCCGCTTCCGTCAGACGCTGCAGAGCCTGCTTGTCCTGACGAAGATCAATGCCTTCGTTGGATTTGAAGCTGTCGGCGAGATGGTCAACAATCACCTTGTCGAAATCATCGCCGCCAAGATGCGTGTCACCTGAAGTGGAGAGCACTTCAAACACGCCATCACCGACTTCCAGCACAGACACGTCGAAGGTGCCGCCGCCAAGGTCGAAGACAAGAATGCGTTCGTTGCTCTTTTTATCGAGGCCGTAAGCCAACGCCGCAGCTGTGGGCTCATTGATGATGCGCAGCACTTCCAGGCCAGCGATCTTGCCGGCGTCTTTCGTGGCTTGGCGCTGAGAATCGTTGAAATAGGCGGGCACGGTGATAACCGCTTGGGTCACCGTTTCACCGAGGTACTTACCTGCATCTTCAGCCAGCTTGCGCAGTACCTGGGCACTCACCTCTTCAGGGGCGAACTGCTTGTCGAGAACAGGACACTTGACTTTGACGTTCGAGCCTGCCTTCTCGACTGAATAACTCACCTCTTTGGATTCATCATTCACTTCATCAACACGACGTCCGATGAAACGTTTGACGGAATAAAACGTGTTGTCGGTGTTCATCACCGCTTGACGCTTGGCGATCTGACCGACCAGCTGATCCTGGTTTTTTGTGTAGGCCACCACCGATGGCGTGGTGCGAAAGCCCTCAGCATTGGCGATAACGGTGGGCTTGCCGCCCTCCATCACCGAGACACAACTGTTGGTGGTACCTAAATCAATGCCGACAACCTTGCCCATTAGTGCCCTCCTATCCCTCGAAAAAATGTGACTAGAACACGTGCATCTTCGTCAGAGACATCACCAAGAGGCGAGGTGTGGTTCCCGAACAGCCCGAACGGCAGGCTGGTCTGGTCTGACAAACAAAGGAATGATCAGCGGAACCACGGCACTGGTCGCACTGTTGGGACAACCAGTGAGCCACTCACTCTCACCGGTCATGCAAAACGCAGCTCTGAAGGCGATGGGGCTCGACTGGAGCTTCATGGCACTGCCCTGTAGCGCTGATGATCTCGCCAGCGTGCTCAAGGGACTAGAGGCCGTGGGGTGCCGTGGGCTCAACGTCACCATCCCCCATAAACAGGCTGTCTCCTTGTTATGTGAGGAACTCAGTCCCCTAGCTCAACGACTTGGGGCCGTCAACACGCTGACTCCTTTACCCCGTGGTGGCTGGCACGGGCACAACACCGATGTAGAAGGCTTTCTCGCCCCGCTCCTACAAAATCATCCGGACTGGAGCGGAAGGCGAGCCGTGGTGGTGGGTTGTGGAGGAAGCGCCCGGGCGGTTGTAGCGGGTTTGCAGGACGTCAACCCAAGCGAAATCACAATCGTGGGGCGTCGGGCTGAAACACTCGAACCGTTTTGCAGCTCGCTCCAGCAAGGAAGACCAACCAACGCTGTCCAGTTACAACCTCTTTTAAACAACGATCCGCAACTGCAAACCCGAATTCAACAAGCAGATCTGGTGGTCAACACCACCCCGATTGGCATGAGCAGCCATCAACCTGATCAAGGTCCCGCTCTGCCGCTCGGCGAAGACATCTGGAACAACCTCTCTGCTCACACCGTGCTCTACGACCTGATCTACACACCACGACCCACGCCATGGCTGCAGCGCGGGGAAACATTGGGCTGCCGCACCTATGACGGCCTGGAGATGCTTGTGCAGCAAGGGGCCGCCGCTCTCCGGCGTTGGAGTGGCATTGATGAGATTCCGGTGGACGTGATGCGGGAAGCAGCTCTCAAAAACCTGAGCGATTCCTAAACGCCACCTAGCCTTTAGGCATTCACCAGCTTCAACCTGTGCCCATCCCCATCTGGCAGCGCCTGCTTGGTTTGTTGGTTTATGTGTTGCCTTGGAGCGATGCCATCCCCATCGGCCAACACCTGCTCATTCAATTCCCCGTGTTGCAGTGGCTGACCCTGCCGGCCTTGCCTCTCTTCATTTTGGAGCGGGGAATTCCTTTTGGTCTGGGGAACCTTCTGGTGTTTTTCTTGTTGTTCTTAGCGGTGGTGAGGAATCCAAACGTTCCTTACTTCATTCGCTTCAACACCCTGCAAGCTCTGTTGGTTGACATCATTGTGGTGATTATTAGCTATGCGTTCGCCATCCTGCCCATCGGTGGCGGATTGATGATGCGCACCCTTTCCAGCACGGTGGTGGTGGGTGTTCTAGCGGTCGTGATCTTTGCCCTGATCGAGTGTTCTCGAGGTCGTGAGCCCGACCTGCCCGGCTTAAGCCAAGCGGTTCGCATGCAGTTGTACTGATCCCCATAACACCAGGAGATAAGGTGGTAGATCCGTCGCTCATTCACTGAGCCTTCAGTCCCCGTCGGATCTGTCTCCATGACCCAACAGCCTTATTACGAGACCATGTACATCCTCCGTCCGGACATTCCGGAAGAGGAAGTGGAGTCTCACGTAACCAAGTACCGCGACATCTTGGCTGAAGCGGGTGCCGAGGTTCTCGACAATCAAATGCGCGGCAAGCGTCGTCTGGCCTATCCGATCGCCAAGCACAAAGAAGGCATCTACGTGCAGCTGAGCCACAACGGTGATGGCCAACAAGTGGGTGTCATCGAAAAAGCGATGCGTCTCAGTGAAGATGTCATCCGTTATCTCACCGTGAAGCAAGAAGGCCCCTTGCCTGCTCCTCGCGTGGCACCAGGAACAGAAGCACCAGCAGAGCCAGAAGCCGCTGCTCCTGCCTGACGGCCATTGTGCAAGCCATGGCTGGGCGATAACGTCCGGCCATGGCGCATCAGGATTCCAGCTATTGCTCACCTCCACCCGTCTGGAAAGCCGCTCGACCCCCCAGTGGTGACGTCGAAGCACTCAAAGCCAGGGTGAACGAACTTGAACAGCAGGTCAGGGACTACGAAACGCTGCTGAGCGAACTCCCCGACCTCTTTGAACGCAAATTCCAACAGCGCTTGGAACCGCTGCTTGAGCGCTACCGGTTGTTAGCTCAAGCACAGCAATTAATGGCTGGACCAGCTGAAGCCGAGATCGTGCCTCTGCCCTTACGCGCCGATCGACAAGGGCAGCAGCAACGCAACATCGCAGCCTGAACTCGCAGCCTGAACTCAACGCCGATGCTTGGCGGCCCACAAGCGCGTGGGTAAGCCCCAAACGTAGATAAAGCCCTCAGCAGCACGGTGATCAAACTTGTCTTCGCTGCCGTATGAGGCCATCTCGGGGACGTACAAGCTGTTGTCTGTAGAGGATCTCCCGGTGACCGTGGCATTGCCCTTGTGAAGCCTCAGGCGCACGACCCCATTCACATGCACCTGAGTGCGATCCATAAAGCCATCAAGGGCATCTTTGAGAGGACCAAACCAAAGGCCCTGATAAACGAGATCTGCCCATTGCATCTCAAGCTGGCGCTTTGTCCGCAACACATCGGCGGCAAGGGTGAGACTCTCCAACTCCTGATGCGCCTGAATCAACAGCAGCAATCCAGGCGTTTCGTAAATCTCCCGACTTTTGATTCCCACCACACGGTTCTCGATCATGTCGAGACGACCAATGCCATGGGTGCCTGCCAAGCGGTTGGCTTCCCGGATCAAGGCCACGGGATCCAGCCGTTTGCCATTGATGGCCACAGGATTGCCACCTTCAAACTGAATCTCGATCTCCTCGGCATCGTTAGGGGCTTGATCCACGGAACGGGTCATGGCAAAGACCTCTTCAGGTGGTGCCACCATCGGGTCTTCCAAGGGACCAGCTTCAATGCTGCGCCCGAGCAGGTTGAGGTCGATCGAATACGGGGATTTTTTGCTCACGGGGGATGGCATGCCAAACCGCTCGCCATAGGCAATCGTTTCCTCCCGGCTCATGCCCCATTCACGCGCTGGGGTTAACACCTTTAAATCGGGTGCAAGCGATGCAATCGCCACATCAAAACGCACCTGATCGTTTCCCTTGCCGGTGCAGCCATGGGCCACAGCATCAGCGCCTACCTCTCGTGCCACCTCCACGAGCCGACGGGCAATCAAGGGACGCGCCAAGGCTGTTGAGAGGGGATAGCGACCCTCGTATAAGGCATTCGCGCGAATCGCTGGAAAAGCGAATTCCTCGATAAAGGGCTTAATGAGATCACCAACCAAAGACTGACTGGCTCCCGCCTCAAGGGCCTTGAGTCGTATGGGTTCCAGTTCATCGCCCTGTCCGAGATCAGCGGCGAAGGTGATCACCTCCTCCACACCCCACTCCTGCTTGAGGTAGGGGATGCAGACGCTGGTGTCCACCCCACCGGAATAGGCAAGAACGACCTTGGTTGCGCGTCCCATCAGGTGGACTCCTGCTCTGAATCAGATTGCACTGATTCTCCACTCCCGCCGGCCCGCTGGACCGATTGAGGGGCCAGCCGAGCGAGCCAAAACAGCCAAAGCGCCATCAAAAAGGCAGGCACAAACAACAGGGAAAGCACCGGAACCGTGGACACCACCAGCGGATCGGGATGCAAGCGCCCCCATTTCCAAAGGCCAAAACTCAGTAACAAAGCCCCGCCCCACACAGAGAGGAGCAGCCACACCTTGGCCAAGAGACATCCTCAAGACTGCACTGAACTATGATGATCGATTACGGAACTGGACAGTGTCGTCTGAGTTGAGCGCCCTCGACAACATCAATCCAGCTCTTACGCGTTATGGGCGGAAGGAACCTGCACCGGTGCTGCCTCTGCGCGAAGAGCCCGATTTGCTGAGCTGGCTGGAAACCAGTGGCCGCCTTGTAGAAGACGAGGAGTCCAGCACAGCTGAAGTGAGCACCGTGGAAGAAGAAGAGCTCTCTGCTCTCATGGGCGAGAAAGAGGATTACAACGCTGCCGATGAGCAAACAGAAGAGAATTGGGAAGATTGATTTAAGGTCCCTGCCCTAAGCCGTTAATGGAACGGGACGTGAACGACGCACAAGAGACTCCTCCACCCCTCAAGGGGAAAGTCTCTGCGGCTGTGCTTGCCGTTGTTGTGGTTGCAGCAGCGTTCGCATCAGACCGCTGGATCCCCAACAGCCTGCTGAGCCTCCCTTTGCTGATAGCGACCTTGATCGCTGCAATCGTGACCTGGTGGGGGGTACCCAAGCTCCGTGACTTAAAACTTGGGCAAGTGATCCGAGAAGAGGGACCTCAGGCCCATCTGAACAAATCAGGCACCCCCACCATGGGTGGACTGCTGGTGGTGCCGGTCGGCGTGATCGTGGGCGGCCTGATCAGTTGGAGCGGTCGACCGGCTGAACAACTCTTAGCCGTGGCCTTCATCACACTCGCCTACATGGTGGTGGGAGGAATTGACGATTGGCGCAGTCTCACCAAACACACGAACACGGGTTTAACGCCACGCGGAAAATTACTTCTTCAAGCCCTAGCCGCCGTGATCTTTCTGATCTGGGCAGGAATGCGCGGTTGGATCGGTGGTGATGTGGCCTTGCCGTTTGACATCACCCTTCCCTTGGGCTGGCTGATTTGGCCTCTTGCCGTTTTTGTGTTTTTAGCCGAAAGCAACGCCACCAACCTCACCGATGGCTTGGATGGTCTTGCCGCCGGTTGCGGGGCCCTGGTGTTCACCGGCATGGCACTCCAGCTCACATTGCGGGGAAACAGCGGAGACCCAAGCCTTGCTGGGTTCTGCATGGCCATGGCGGGCTGCTGGATTGGTTTCCTTGTGCACAATCGCAATCCAGCCAAAGTGTTTATGGGCGACACCGGCTCTCTAGCCATGGGCGGAGCTCTCACGGCTGTGGCCCTCCTAACAAACAGCCTTTGGCCCTTGCTGGTGATGGGTGGAGTGTTCCTAGCGGAATCCCTCTCCGTGATCATTCAAGTGTGGGTTTTTAAAGCAACCAAAGGCGCTGATGGTGTGGGACGCCGGGTGTTCCGAATGTCGCCCTTGCACCATCACTTTGAATTAGGCGGCACACCCGAGCAGCTTGTCGTCCCCGGATTCTGGTTAGCAACAGCAGGACTGGTTCTTGTAGGACTAGCGCTACGCCCTGGATAAGAACATCATTCATTCACCTGAATAGCAATAATATAGCTTCAAAAGAAACACCGAATAACAAGCATTTCCTTCAAATAATTTATAACAAGCCATATATAGTTTCAACCATAAATAAAATGCACAACCTCGATAGCTTTATTAAGAATTATCCGCAAACTCCTGAATCCCAATTCACGATGCTACAAATATCTTAGGAGTTTCTTTGAACTAGTTTGCCAAAATATCTAGCATCTATTTTCACAGCCTTATGGCTCACATTAGTAGTAACAAGCCTTTCATCACAACGACCAGCCAGGGCAAAAGAAAGCGATTCGAACCATGAGATATTTCATTCAATATTAAAGTCACCTTTAATCAGGGAGAAAGAAATTATAATCGCAAGGTCATACAGCAGGAGAGAAAGGTATAACTCCTTTGCTGCAAGTTTTTACGATTATTGGGATGCCAAGCTGATTGGCATGTACTTTCAGCAATCTCCCTACGAATCAAAACTTTGGATTGGGAATAAATTCTTATTCATGCCTTACCACGAAGCAATTAACACCATCAATGGAGTATTAGGATCTGCAAGAAATCAATATCTTATGACGACTCGATTCAACAATACCAGAACATTAAGACTATACAATCACGGGTTTAATTACAATGACGCAGTTTTACTGGCGAGATTTTGGAACAACGGCCGGCGTGTAACACCATATGAAATAATGCGGAGTAAATATAGAATCGATCAAACCCTTGCCAATGGAAATGATGAATATATAAGCAGTTCTCTAGAACAAGCAAAAAGACTTTACTCCAATTGAACTCTTGCAAAAAAATGATCTAAACTCTCGCATTGGGTTTGAAATTGAACTACTTGCACCCAAAGGAAAATCAAGACTTGACCTAGCAGAGGCAATAGCGAAATTGTTCAATGGAACAGTTAAAAGAGTTTTTCATCCTCAAGCGGAACCAATCCATGTTCCAAACAATCCTATTTTTGAAAATCTTACTCTTGGATTTAAAATTTATTCTTCATCTCATGAACTGATTGCACTTTGTCTAGATGACCTCACACTGCAAGCAGATTTAGACAAAACAGAGCGACCAAAAGAAAATTGGTATCGCATCGTTAGCGATGATTCAAGGCTTTTGCAATTAATTACTTGTCAAGTTGATGCGGAACTACACATCAATGAGGTGCTAACTAAGATCGCTGATTTATATCATACGACTGTACAAAGTGATCATTCTGGGATGAAACGCGTGGTTGATCAGAATCATCAAACCATTGCTATCGCAGCTCCTCTGCCTGGTGAACGCGAGCGGGCCTGTGAATTAATTACATCTCCCATCCAATACGACCATCAAGAGAAACTTAATACCCTATTGAACATTGCCAAATCTCATAGCTTTACAATTCCGAGCGAGGGAGCAACACACCTTCACTTTGAAGCTTTTGAGTTTCATTCAGCCCATGTGATCAGAAACATTATCAATCTTTTTGGAACGTACGATAAACTCCTCATGGCCTTATTCAATACGAACAAAAAATGTATACGTCTCGGTAAATGGCATCAATCAATTTTTGAGCTTGTAGAAAAACCATGGTTCCCAACATTGCCATGGCAACAGGTTAAAGACGAATTCAAGCAATTACCACTCACAAAGTATTGCAATTACAACCTGGTTAATATCATTCACGAAATCCCGGAAAAACCAACATTTGAAGTTCGTATACTCCCTTCTACCCTTGATGCATTCGAAATCACCTGTGCAGCATCTGTGATCGAAACACTTCTAATCATGGCTCGCTCTTCAAAGAGCTATAGCCAAACCTTAGCGATATCTCCAAGCAAGGAAAACATCCAAGAGTTTCTAAACACTATGAATATCAGCGAGAGTATTCGTCAATTCTACTTAAAAACGACTCAATCTAATTAAATACAAAACAAAGCAAAGATTATTAACTCCAGCTCCCTTGCACATCATCTCTATTCCAAACAACCTAAACTCCTCAGCAACAAAGAATAATCAACAAGACCTGAGTTTCTAAAGATGTCCTACTTCACCTGGAAAGAAGCCGGCCTTACGAGCGACTGCGCCAGCCTTGAAGCGATGGCCTCCCGCTTTGAAGAAGCCGCCAGCCTGATGCGCCGGATGGCAAAAGAGGGCTTTGAGCTCCACTCACAAGGTCGTCAACAACGCATTACCCACAGCGATGCCGAAGTCTTTGCCTCTTGGGGCTTCGTGAATGAGGAACCCGCCTTCCGCCAGCTCACCTTGATCAGCAATCCAGCCACCGAGCCTCTCTCCCCCTAATCAACGACGGCGGAACCCGCCAATCACCCACACCAAGACAAACAAAAACGAAGAGAGCCCGAGGTAGATCAAGGCCCACTTTTGAACGGTGGCAATCTCCCAGCCAAACAGCAGACCATTGGCCGCATCTCCAGCCGTTGTAAACGCAAGCGGCAAAGGCATGAGGGCAAAGCGAGAAGATCAAGCCATGCTGCCTTGAAATTCACCATGACGACCTTCCCTAAAACAGTGATGCTGCTCGGCAGCGGGGAACTGGGCAAAGAGGTGGCGATCGCCGCCCAGAGACTGGGTTGCCACGTGATCGCCTGCGACCGTTACGCCGGTGCACCAGCCATGCAGGTCGCTGATCAGGCCGAGGTGCTCACCATGACCGATCCAAGCGCCCTCAAGGCTGTTGTAAACAAACATCAGCCGGATGTGCTGATCCCAGAAATCGAAGCGCTGGCTGTGGATGCCCTGCAAGCACTGGAAGACAACGGCATCTGCGTCATTCCCACCGCCAGAGCCACTGCGGTCACGATGAATCGCGACCGAATCAGGAATCTGGCGGCAGGCGAACTCGCACTGCGCACCGCACGCTTTGCCTATGCCTCCAATGCAGAGGAGCTCCACCGTGCCGCGGCTCCGTTGGGTTGGCCCGTGGTCGTCAAACCGGTGATGAGTTCATCTGGAAAAGGCCAAAGCGTGGTTCACTCCGCTACTGAATTAGATCGGGCCTGGGAGATCGCCATGGCAGGAGCTCGAGGCAGCTCAGCCCAGGTGATCGTGGAGGAATTTCTTGATTTTGATCTTGAAATCACCCTGCTCACCATTCGTCAACACGATGGAACCACCCTGTTTTGCCCGCCGATTGGTCATCAACAAGCCAACGGCGACTATCAATGCAGTTGGCAGCCTGCGCCGATCTCGGCCGCCCAACTGCAACAGGCCCAAACGATGGCACGCACCGTCACAGACAATCTTGGCGGTGCCGGTTTGTTTGGGGTGGAATTTTTCTTATGTGGCGATGAAGTGGTGTTTTCCGAGCTCTCACCTAGACCTCATGACACCGGTCTGGTGACCTTGATCAGCCAAAACCTGAGCGAATTCGACCTGCATCTCCGTGCCGTATTGGGCCTACCCATCCCCTCGATCACGACTGCCGATGCTGCGGCCAGCCGCGTGATCCTGGCCGAAAGCCAAGGCAATCAAGTTCAATTCAGTGGGGTGGAACAAGCCCTCACGGAACCAGACACCAAGCTTCTGCTGTTTGGAAAACAAGAGGCCCGGCCAGGGCGTCGAATGGGCGTTGCCTTAGCCCGCGGCACCGATATCAACGAAGCCTTAGCCAAGGCAGACCGCTGTGCAGCGGCGGTCAAGATTCAGGTCAGTGACTGATCATGCCGGGCGCGTCCGCCCAAAAACCGATAGTGCTGGATCCCTTCCAGCACGCCTGGTAATTGGGAGCGGCTTGCAAAGTAAACACGCTGTTGCTGTCGAAAATCATCCAAACAAGGATCGTGATCACCCAAGACAACCGTGGCGGGTCGACCGCAAACCAACTCGCCATCACCCTGTTCACTGGCCACCACCAACATCTGTTCCAGGGGAAGCCCCCAACGCAGGGCTAGGAACCGAATCGCTTCGCTACGGGATGCCCGCAGCGGCAGCACGTCTAGATACCAATGACAGCGAAGCTGGGGACGCGCCGCCTGGTGACGCTGGCGCAGACGTTGGCGGATCAAAGGAAGGATCTCTTCTCCGGCATCGCGAATCGTGTAGCTCAGCTTGAACAATCCTTGCTGCTCTGCTGGCTGCAAATCAATGTGATCGGTGAGGTCGGCCAGGGCACTTTCCACACCTGCGCGGTCCCAATCCACGCCGATCTGCGCCGACCAAAACAAATCGGACTCACTCTCCTGGCCGTAATGAATTTCCGTACCAGCGCCAGTGATCCAAACCTTCGGTTCGGGTAGCAACAGCTCCCTAAACCGTTGTCTGGCGGCAGGCAACGAACGGCCCGACAAGATCCCTAACGAACACCGATCAAGCTGCTCACGCAAAACCCTGAGCGCATCCCCATCGGGCTGTTCCAAACTGCTATCGAGATCAAGCAGCAGCAAGCGATCGCCCAAAGGCTGGAAATCTGCAGTGGAGGGGGTCTGCCTGGAGGCCAATGACATTGGCTGGGGTACCGCCTTCATTCGCTCCTGCATCAAGGCCAGGTAAGAACAAACGTGGGCATCCCAACTGAAATGGCGACTCACCGCCTCCACGCCGTTGTCACTCCAGCGGCTCCAGCGTTGAAGATCGGAGCCCGCACACTCCAAAGCATCTTGAAGGGCCTCTCGATCCGTCACATCTGCAAGGAGGCCGTTGTCACAGCGAGCAAGGATGTCCCGTGGTCCTCCGTCATCGGTGGCAACCATCGGCAATCCGCATGCGGCAGCCTCCAACAAGGTGAGTCCAAAAGGCTCCGTCAGAGCAGGATTCACGAAGAGGCCTCGACGCTGAGCAGCCCAGCGATAGATGGCAGGGATCTGATCGCGACGATGCTGCTTGGGATAGGCAATGCGGCCATAGAGGTCGTAGCGATCAACAAGATCAAACACCTGCTGAAACACATCGCGCTGCTGTTTCTCCATCTGCCGGGGATCCTCCCGACACCCGAGCACCAGCACCAAATTGTGACGCTGCCGTAAAACCGCAGACCGGCCGAACGCCTCGACCAGTGCAGGAATGTTCTTACGACGAACAGCCCTAGAAATCGCCAACAGCGGCGGAAGCTCAGGCTGACGCAAAAAAGGAGTTAAGAGTCCCGCAACTTCACTCTCCTCTGCAGCCACCAAACCAGGGTGAAAGCGGCGTGCGTCCACACCGGGAGGAACCACCTGAGCGCGATCAGCACGAAATCCGCCGTAACGGGAATATTGCTGATCACATTCCTGGCGCGTGCTGGTGATCACCAGATCGGCATGAGCCAGCGCCAACTCCTCCGCATCAATGCGACGGCTAATCGAATAGGTCTGCTCGATCTGTTGATGATCCCCACCTCCAGCTAACAGGCGACGCTGCTTCTCACGACCAAGGGAATGCCCTGTAAACACCAAGGGAATCCCAAGCCGACGACTCAGCAATGCCCCGACGTAACCAGCATCGGCGTAGTGCGCATGAATCCAATCAGGTCGATTTTCGGGCTTCTGAAGGTGCACCACAAGCTGGTCAGCCAAATCCTCGAGATAGGGCCACAGCAATTCTTTGCGGAGATAGCGCTTCGGGCCGAAAGCAAAACGCTGGATGTCAGCACCGGCCGCAATCGCTTCAACTGGCTGAGCGTAATCAGCTGAAACCCGTCGGTCCTGAATCAGACGCGTGACCACATCGACGCGATCCACTTCGGCCCGAGCCGCAAGGCTGCGCACCAGTTCGAGCACATAGAGGGTTTGACCCCCGGTATCGGCGTCCCGTCCCAACTCCAAATCATGGGAGCGAAACAGTCCGTGGAGATGGAGATGAAGAAGCCGAAAACCCACAATCAACCCTCAACGAAACAAGACATGCATCTGATGTCTTGATTAAGGGTTAAGGCGTTCAAACACGTTCAAAGCTGAAGACATCCTTAGAAATCAACAGCTAAAAGCGTTTTCTTCGGTTAAAAGCCAGTCTGAGTCTGGATCTTTCACCATCAGCGCAGAAACAAGCAAACGCAAACTGATGATGAAATGCAACGCAAATCAGTGGAAATAGATCAGCTTGTTCTGATCATTTCAAGACGTCGTTTTAAGAAAGGCTGTTTTTTAGAGCTGTCCAGTGACATCCACCAATGGAACGGACGCATTGCCCCATCCGCCTCCACTGAAGGTATGGGATGAGGGAACAGCCAGCTGTTCATTGATCCAAGCCAAGATCATTGGCCCAAGAATCGGCGCTTCCTTCTGATCTGCAGGCGCCCAAAGATTGAAATGACTGCCACCTGAAGCCAGCACAAGGCGGTGACCATTCGCCAATGGCTTCCCCCCCTGCAAAGGGACCACGGCCTCAGGATCGGAGGGCACCACCCAATCTTTTGTGCCACTCACCAACAACACCTTCGCCTGAAGGGAAGGGCCGCTCGACTCATCGAAAAGAAGCCTCATCGGTGGACTGACCACAACCGCTGCCTTGACACGAGGGTCAGCCAAGGATCCTTGATCAGCTCCTGACAACCAGCTGCATTGCAACACCCAACTGAGATTGCGATCTGGATCACGAGGGTCCTGACATCGCGTTTTCAGCTTCCTGCTGGTGGTCTGTAGACCACTTAATTGCAACGCCGCTGTGGCACCCCATGAGTGCCCCACAACCGCTACGTCATCGATATCAATCGATTGTCCCGACAACAGGGTGCCTGCTTGCACTCCATCCAGAAGAGCAGAGACATCCAAGGGGCGAAACCGTAGCTCTTCAGAACTGGGCGGTGCTGCAGCACCACTGAGGAGATCTTTTTGCTGATCAGCATCACTCCCTGGGTGACTTGGCAACAGAACGGTGTACCCATTGGCAGCCAACAAGCGACCCCAGCCTTCGAAACTATCGGGCTCGTCCCACAGTCCATGGGAAATCACCACAAGCTTCCCGTTCGACAGTCCCTCTGGCGTCAACACCGTGATCTCGAGAGGTTCAGAGCGATGGGCCACAGCAAAGCGGATCTCAGCCCGCGTCCAGCCGTCAGCCCCCGATTCAGCCAGAGAGGTTGGCGCCGGGGCCATCGCTGTTCCTGTCTGCACAAGCGCACGGGCATCATCCTGATTGGCCCGCAAGCGTTTGGCGTAAGAGGCCAAAGCCTGAAAGTCGATCGATAACGACTCCCCCGGAACGCGACGAAGCAAGCCCAGCAAATGGGGCTCTCCAGCGCGATAGGCCGCTTGCAGAGAATCCGACAGCGTTTGTCCACTGGTATCTGGCGGCAGACCCTCCACCTTCACCAGCTCGGACGCCGCCAATAAGGCTTGCTCCAGCAATGGATGGCCCACCGATTGCTCCAACACGCTCGACGTCCGCTGGGGAAGAGGTGCAGTCAGGAGCTGGGCAAGCAATCGGGACACGGAACCATCACCAGCCCGATCTAATTCCTGCAGGTCAGGGTTGGCCTCAATCAACTCTGCAGCGGTGCCTGCTCCCTTCAAATTGAGCGAAACACTTACATCCAAAAGGGGTAGATCAATCTTGAGTTGTTCAACTGCAGAAACGGATCCTGCCCCTAAAAAAGTAACTACGGAAGCCAAAGCAGCCGCACGAACGCCATCAACCCAACGATGAAACAAAAAAGTCATGCCGCCGCCTCGATGGACTCAGGTGGATGTTGCTCCAAAATCTTGCTGAGATAGCGACCGGTATGACTGGTTTCATGCTGGGCCACCTCCTCAGGCGTGCCAGTCACCACAACGTGACCTCCCTTGTCACCGCCTTCTGGACCTAAATCAATGATCCAATCTGAACAACGGATCACATCCAGATTGTGCTCAATGCAAATAATCGAGTTTCCCTTATCAACAAGACGCTGCATCACATCCATCAACTTGTGGACATCATAAAAGCTGAGTCCAGTGGTTGGTTCGTCGATTAAATAGAGCGTTTTTCCGGTAGCGCGACGCGACAATTCAGTAGCAAGTTTGACGCGCTGAGCTTCACCTCCAGAAAGGGTTGGAGCTGGCTGGCCAAGTTTCACATACCCCAAACCAACATCCACCAGGGTCCAAAGGCGATCTGCAGCCTGGGGGATCGCAGAAAACACATCCGCTGCCTGCTCCACTGTCATTTGGAGCACGTCGGCAATCGTGTGCCCTTTGTATGTGACCTGAAGCGTTTCGCGGTTAAACCGAGCCCCCTTGCAGACATCACATTGCACATACACATCCGGTAAAAAATTCATTTCAATCACATTCACACCCTGGCCACGACAGGCCTCACAACGACCACCCTTCACATTGAAACTGAACTGTCCAACCTGATAACCGCGGGCCTTCGCTTCCACCGTTGCGGCAAAAATCTGACGAATAGGATCAAAGGCCCCTGTATAGGTAGCCGCATTCGAACGGGGCGTACGACCGATCGGAGACTGATCAATCACAATCACCTTATCGATTGATTTGAGCCCGCGAAGTTCTCCCAATCCTTGTGGGAAAGGCACTTTATGGCCAAGTCCGTGCTCCAGTGCTGGATGGAGCAACTCATTCACCAAGGTGCTTTTACCGCTGCCGCTTACGCCTGTAACCGAAACCAGACGTCCAAGCGGAAACTCCACATTCAATCCCTCAAGATTGTTGCGAGAGCAATCGAGAAGTTTCAAGCTACGGGTACCAACATTGCGTCGCTCTGCTGGAGTGGGAATACTCTTTCTTCCGCTTAAATAAGCACCCGTTAAAGAATCCTCAGCGCCTAATAAATCATCAATCGACCCCTCCGCCACGATGTGACCGCCGTGCACTCCGGCTCCAGGGCCAATATCGACAAGATGATCGGCAGCGCGAATCGTGTCTTCATCGTGCTCAACCACCACCAAGGTGTTGCCTAGATCCCTTAAACGTTCAAGCGTGGCCAACAAGCGATCGTTGTCTCGCTGATGCAAGCCAATGCTTGGTTCATCGAGCACATAAAGCACCCCGGTTAAGCCAGCACCAATTTGCGTGGCGAGACGGATGCGCTGTGCTTCCCCACCTGACAGCGTCATCGCCGGTCGATCCAAGCTCAGATAATCCAAACCCACGTCCAGCAAAAAACGCAGACGCATTCGGATCTCTTTCAGGACAAGATCTCCGATCTGTATCTGTCGAGAATTCAAGAGGGGATCAGAACCTTCAGAGCTGCCAACACCCATCAAGCTTTCAATCCGTTCGAGGGTTTGACCCACACTGACTGCTGTCAGGTCCGTAATCCGATAGGGACCAATTTTTACTGCCAGCGCTTCCGGTCGCAAACGCAGTCCTGCGCAACTCTCACATGGAACGAGTTCCAGATATTTTTCAAGTTTCTGACGCTGAGCTTCTCCACTTGCATCACGAAGCTGGCGTTCAAGAATGGGCAAAATTCCTTCAAAAGGCCTCATATAGGTCTGAGACTTTCGATATCGGCTGTCAGCCTGAATTTGAATTGGTTCACGACTTCCGTTGAGTAAAATATCCTTTTGCTCATCAGTCAGATCTTTCCAAGGGGTTTTGATTTC
>WLWH01001272.1_pt1 | contig 17174 bp, 13 predicted proteins | sample 6712741 | NCBI WGS metagenome assembly WLWH01 (sample SAMN12718694, study PRJNA515312) | sponge metagenome | isolation source: marine sponge | host: Mycale hentscheli | place: New Zealand: South Island, Marlborough, Capsize Point | collected 2003-05-01 | reverse complement strand
GCAAAATTGCCGTCGTCTAATGCAATTATGTGAGCGCACTTGTGTTCGTGCGGTATCTCTGAATGATCAGTGTCAAGTATATTACTTTCAGGATGTGCAAAGTCAACAGTAAATAAATATTTACCTGGGTGCCATTTTTTATCTTTACCTATGTATTTACCAGCTTGTCCGTCTAGTATGTCCCAACGATGAACAGAAGGATAATAAGAAAAACAATTCCAGAGCTGTAGTTCATCAAGTCGTCTTGTGGGCACTCCGGATGCCTCAAATCCCGTTTGAATAAACGCGCTAATTGGTAAGCGATAAAATATTGCACCGTTTTCCATAATAGCATGAAATAATATAGCACGACCTGTAAGAGCGCTAAGACCAAAGATAATACAGTCACTAACTTCTCCGTGACCTTTTTTAAGATCATACAAATACTCCTTTCTTATTTGTGCATAAGTTGGTGGTATGTTCGCATTTAAATAAGCCATAATTTATCCTCATTTAATTGTACCCCAGTTTGGTCCAGATTCATAGTCCACCTTGTTTGGTACTTCTAGTTTAATTGCAGTCTCCATAATGTTTTTTATTTCAACAGCTTGGTCTTCATTCTGTATAGAAAAACAAAGTTCATCATGAATTTGTATGTGTGGTATAATACCCGCTTCATATAGTTTGACCATAGCCTTTTTTGTCATATCAGCAGCGGACCCTTGTATCAATCTATTCAAAGCTTTGTATGTAAACGCTGGCCGGTAATGCTTATCAAAGTATTCACAGTTGGGATCTCCTGGTTGAGAGTTTTTAGTAAGCTCTGCAAGATATCTGTTTTCTGCTTCTTCTTTTTTTAGAATAGGCACAGGTGATTTAACTATTTGTTTTACGCCATCAACTTCTTTGTATTCACTTATTTCAAATATGCCTTTCTCTGCATTCCATTCTTTGTTGATAGGCTCCCATTTATCAAATCTACAAAACCTGTCTTCTAGTGTGTATATATTTTTATTTTTCTCTGCAAAATCTTGCAGTCCTTGTGATAACTTTCTTACAAACGGTACTTGACTATGATATTTTTCAAATAATTCTTTTGCTTCATCACTCTCTAATTCTAAAGATCTGGCTAATTTATTCTTGCCCATACCATAGAATAAGCCTAGGTTGATTGTTTTTGCCTGTTTCCTGGTAATTTTAGCCATTCTGGCTACGATTTTGTGAAAATCGGTGCTCGGGTCCTCATTATATTCTTCGGCCATCTCCTCGGCTCCATGGAAGCCATTCTTCAAAGCGTAGTGTACAACTAGTCTAGGCTCTTGTTGTGAGTAGTCAAAGGATCCCCACTTGTGTCCTTCTTCTGGTAAGAACAATTCTCTTATCTTACTACCTAATTCACTTCGTGCTGGAATCTGTTGTAAGTTAGGATTACGCATAGAAAATCTACCAGTGACTGTACCGCCTTGGTCTGATCTAATTTGATTTATGTCTGCATGTATTCTGCCATTGTGTATAAATTTTAAAATACCAGTTACAAAAGTGTTAAATAATTTATCTAACTGCCTGGCTTTTGCAATCATTTTTAAATATTTATTTGTATGTGATTCTAAATATAATTTTGTTATACTAGCGCGTCCTGTTTTAGGTGTAATTTTATAATCTGTAATCTTTTGATTGTCTAACAAAGGTTGAATAGAATCAGCAGCCCAAATGTCAACATCAAGATTAGTTTCTTTTTTAATTGTTTTTAATATTTCTGCTTGTTCTTTTTTAAGAGTATCGCCAAATGTTTTTGCTTTCTCTTCATCAACTCTTACTCCTAAGAATCTCATTTCAACAAGACACGGAAACAATCTTGTTTCTATGTCAAATATGTTTTCTAAAGTTTTTTTACTTTTTGATTCTGTACCTATTGGAGTTTTAATTATCTTTTCAAATTTATTCCAAAGTTTTAATGTGAGTAATACATCTTGCTCTGCGTAATCTGCAACTAAATCATAAGGCAGTTTGTGCATGTTAGTCATAGGATCAGATATACCGTGCAGTTCTTTTGCTTTATCTGTTAGATCATATTTGTATTTGTTATCGTTTAAATAATCTTTTGCTAGAGAATCTAAACTATATTTTTGTCTGTTCTCATCAATTATAGAAGCTGCAATCATAGTGTCATACACAGGTCCTTTTAGCATCATGCCAGTAGCTGCACGTATCCAACAAACGTCATACATTGCATTGTGAAATACTTTTGTAACTTTTTCGTTTTGAAATATTTTTCTGTTTAAAACTTTCCAAGTTGTGTTCTTTCCTAAGTTTTGTCCTGAGTATAAGTGAGCGATTGGAAAGTAATATTTCTCATCTCTATAAGCAACAGCAATACCACATACTTTGCCTTTACCTACGATGGCCCCTGATCCGTGAGTCTTGAGGTCTGGATCGTGTGTCTCTAAGTCGACAGCAACGACATCTCCATCTTTTATGTCTAAGTCCGTCAACTCCGGTATCATTTATAATCTCTCTCCATAATCATTTCTATAAAATGTATTGCTTTCAACAAATCTTGTTTCTTACCTTTGTCCCTATGTCTTATGATGTATTTTATAGCACATCCTTCTGGATATAGCAATTCATTCTCTACTACAAACTTACTAGGTTGAATTTTATACTTTTGATAGTGACTCCCGCCGTGCTGCTTGTCCCATACTTTACTCATTACATATCTTCCTTTCCTGCAAATGTTAAGTTAGTTGTACTTTTTAATAACCATAAAGTTTTTCTTGCACGTGAACATGCAACAAACTTCATTCTCTTTTTTGAAAACGGATTTTCTTGTCTCGTTAATTTAAAATCAAATACTACGTTATCAAATTCTTTACCTTTAATTGTATGTATGTTTTCTAAAAACACTCTTTTCTTTTCTAAGTCTCTATTGTTGTTTACAATTTCTCTAATATAATTTTTCATTTGAATTGTTAAAACTTTACTAATCTTTTGAAAGTCATCTATATTTTTTACACCAGGGACGACAAACCCTTTGTCGACTAACCATTTAATATCATAGCTACCACTGTCTGCAGCTTCTAACTGTTCAATTGTTTTTAACTGATACTGTGGATGTATACCTTTAAACATTGCTTTGATCTTAGTTAAAGATTTGTATTCACCCTTTGAAAAACTTAAGAATTCTCTTTGATTTTTTACTTCATTAGTCGGATACTTAAATTTAAATTTACTTTTTTCTTTATTAGGTATTGCAACTGGCATACCTATCTCCATTAAATAGTTTATCATCTCTCTAGGTTCCCCACCTCTATATGTAAATATAAAATCTTCTGTAGTGTTTTGTATTCTATTTTTAAGTTCAGACGCAAAAGGGTCTTGCGTCAAACTAGATAAATTAAATATTTCACCTTCTACAACTACTCCTGTTCTGTTTCCATTCTCATCTAATTCTTCTCTAGGTTTCCATGTTCTAGTATAATTATATTCTTTCCAGATATCCTGTATTATTTTTTTACAGTATTCATTTATAACTCTAGGACAACGATAACCTTCTTTTAATTCTACTTCTGGATTTGCAAACTCTTTGTGAAACGAGTCAGGATCAGCTCCTGCAAACTCAAATATAGCCTGGTCTGGATCTCCTGCTTTGTAAAAATAATCTACGTTTTCTGACATTACTTCTTCAGCTTTTCTTTGTATAACACTAGAGTCTTGTGCTTCATCGACTATTAATATTTTTATATCTTTACATAATTTTTTTGACTCTTCTCTGTTATTATAAAAATCTTCTACCATATCTTGAAAGTCAATTATTTTTGTAGTTCTTCCATTTATTTTTTCATTAGTTTTAAATTTAATATAGTATTCTTGCATTTTAATTAGTTCTTCAGCAGTGTATTGATAGTCCTCTTTTTCTTCAAACGTTAAACTTCTGTAATAGTCTAATACTTCTTGACCATTATCTTTTGCAAAACTTATAAATCTAAAAAAAGGATGTATTGCAAACAAGCCTTGTATGCTGTTAAATTTTTTATTTGATGTATATTTATCAAACATTGGATACAAAGTTTTTAAAATATCATAGTCTTCAATTAAAAAAGCTTTTCCTTTTACACGATTCTTACAGAACTTATGAACTGTAGTTACATTCTCTTCTAAAGATGCTTTTGATTGTTTTACTAAATGAAAGATCTCATGACCTGTTTTCTTTTGAAAGTCGTCGATACTTTCATCTTTGTATATTTTATCTCTAATATGATTTGCTGCTGTATTCGTGTGGGATATAACAATCATATCTGTCGGAGAGTATTTTTCTACTAGATGCTTATAGTATATTTCAACTAACTTGGTTGTTTTACCTGTACCTGGTGGTCCTGCTATTCTAATTTTTTTCATGTTCTATCTTTTTTGTATCGTCTCCTAATACCGAATATTGTTCTGTGTCAGAAATAAAATGCCATGTTGGACATGACACTTCTTTTTTAGTTACGTCGTTGTATACCTTTCCATTTAATTTTTTAGCTTTCATAATATGCTTAAGATTAAAACATATTTTTTTTACTGATGTGTTATCTTTTTGAGATCTAAAATATTCTACTAATCTATTTAATTTAAAATGCAGGTCGTGAGTTTTTTGATCTACATAACATCCTCCATCTAATAATGCATCTTGACCAAAAGAAACTGTGGCTTTTCTAATAAATGAATAAACCATTATCTTAAATTCGTTATCATCACTCGCTTCTTCGTCTGCTTCTTCATATACTCTTTTTTCTAATCTTGCATATTGAAAGACATGAAAATCTCCTGGTTTCATTTTTAATACTGCTGGATGAGGAAAGTTTCCCGCATTGGCTAATATGTTTACCCATTTTTGTTTGTCTATTATATCAGATCCCTGCATAGGAACTTTTATTCTAATGTAACCATCGCCTGTTCGATTTTTTACATCAACAGATTCATAGAAGATCGGAGGTTTACTTGTGTATTCTGTAATATCGCCAACAGCTTGTTCTGCTTCAACTAAATCTGCAGCTTGTTCTGGACTTATTCCACACAGGTGTCTAACACATGCAGAAGAATCACAATGTTTTTTTATCTGCTGTCGTTTACATAAATATTTATATTCTCTGTCAGTTGATTTTAATACCGTATTATCTATTTCTTTCTCTTCTAACGGCCTCGCCATGTACTCTTGGTTAAAATGTTTTAGTAAAGTCTTTGCATCCATCTTACTGTATGCTTCTATTTTATTAACACCTTTTTCTATAGCTCGCATAGACCAGGTATACATGTGTAAAAGATAATCGTTTCTATTTTCGTTTGGAATCTTACCGTCATTTAATTTTAAACAATTTTTTGTGCAGGGTAAAAAGAAATCTTCTAATGTTTTTTCTTTTGGTTTTTTTACTTTCTTAATAGCTTCTGGAACTTCTTCCTGTAAGTAATCTATTAAATCTGTTTGTGCATATTGATCATACATTTCAAAAAACTGATCGATTGATGCGTCTTCAAAGTCATCTGTGTATGCGTAAGTGCTTCCTTCTTCATGATGAAAGTAAGGCATGTTGAGCCAGGAACCATCTTTTTTATCTGCTAGTGATGTTTGCATTGGATAAACTCTATCTAAAATATTTGCAAGACCAAGCTTACCTGCAAATTTTTTCATAACTAATTGTACTTCTTCTGCACTCGTAAACTGTTTCATAAACATGTAGACATGTGCTCTACCACTTTTTGATCTAAACATAATCAATGGTAGTTTAAGTTTTCTAATTTTTTGTAATAAACCTTCGTAGTCGTAATTATTTACATCAATATCTATTGCACCCCATTTACAGGTGCCATCATCTTTTAACGGAAAGATACCTAGTCTGTTACCAACGCCGTTGAGATGATTTTCCCAAAGCTGTTTTGTTATAGGTTTATGTTCGATCCAAGGTCTACCTTCAACTTTTACAGAAAGTTTTTTATCATTCTTTTTAAATTGACCGTAGGCTCTTTCTAATCCTTCAAATATATTTATAAATTTCTCAATCATATATTATAAGTGGGCGTTTCCACTCTCGCTTAGACGCCCACTACCTAGGATATTATAAATCTAATGAAGCTTTTTTGACTTCTTGATTCTCATGTTTTGTTTGAACCTCACCCTTACCTACAGATTCTGCAAAAGCTTTTGCCATGTCGTAGACATTCTTGTCTTCAACTGGTCCCACTTTTGATACATCCCAACCAAACCATGTTCCTTTGTCGTTAGACATCTGAACGGTAGATAGATTATAAATGTGGCTGTAAGTTGGCGGAGTAAACAAACCATTTTTCCCCTGCATTTTGATACCCATCATCATTGAGTTCCATTTTCTACTAACTTTAAGTTGAGTAGATTTCATAGAAATCAAAGCTGTAGATGGATTATCACCAACAGTTAATACAAAGTGACTTGCAGTATTCTCAAGATAATTACCATTTGGTAATCTGTCTTTATAGTCTTTACCTCTTGTGGTTTGACTTACTATATCACTGTCTGCCTCGTGAATTGCAACAGGTGCACCAGTGCTGGTACCTCTGTCTTGCCATTCAATGTATTGTCTTTTGTAAAAGACTGGCACGACTTGTAGTGTGTCGAACAACTGATTGGTTACAGTGTTTATGATTTTGCCTGGCTCTGCGCCCTCGACATATTTACCATCTCTTTTGTTTACCTCTGGAGATAGTTGGCCCAAAATTTTTAAGAAAGGCAACGCAAGATCTTCTTGCGATATATTTTGAGCGCCTTGTTGTGCGTCAGCTTCCATATCAAATGTAGCTAATGCACCATTCTTTTTTTCTGTTACTTGGTTCATGTTTATTTGTTCCTTTTTATTGTTGTCTTATTCTCTGAGAATACCCCAAAGATTTCCGTTGGCATTTCTTTACCCGCCTCAATACGCTCACGGACTAGCGCTTTCAAAGTCATGGGTTCAACCTTCATCTTTTGTGTCGGTTGAAACCCTTGACCTTTCGCAAGTTCAGCATAAGATGCTGCCTTGTTATCCTCGTTACGACCAAATGATACCAAGATCTCGTTCTTAATAATATCACCTAATCCATTGTTACGAAGCCAGTTAAACGCCGCTTCTTTATTTGCTTCTGTAATAGTAGCACGATACGACGTTGAAACTTTAAGATGTGATCCATCTTGAAGTTTTAATTCTGCTAAACCCATTTCGGACATCATGGTAGGTATAACCTCACCTGATATACGTTGGTATTCTTTTTTTAAATCTTTTATATTATTTTCACTTGCCTCTATTCTTTTGTGCAAGCCCTCTAACATTTCTACTTGATCTGCAAGAGACTGAATGTTTTCAGTTTTCTTCATTGCATCTTGTTGGTCTTGTTCAAAGTTAATCATCTATTTCTCCTTTCTCGTATAGATTAATCTCAATAGGATAATATTTTCTTTCTTGTTTATCCCACTTCAATACATTGTATTTGCCGTTTGTAATATCAGAAACAATAGAACATGCAACACCAATGATTGCAGGATCTCCTGTTAATAATAAATAATCTTCTGGTTTATAATTTCTTAAACCTTTTCTTAATTTAAAAATTAATGGACCAGGAGAAAAAATCATTTGAGAAAACTCTGGTAATAAAAAAATAAAATCATTGGTTGTAGAATAAGCAGCTGCACCCATAATATTTATTTTAGGAGTACCTGCTTGGCTACCCGGTATTTCTTGTATTACATAAACTTTTCTTTCTGACATTGACAAACAATATAATCATGTTTATATAGATGTCAACTAGAAAGAAGAAAAAAAATTATGAATTATAAATTTAAAACTAAACCTTATGCACATCAATTAACTGCATTAGAAAAATCGTGGAACAAAGAAAACTTTGCTTATTTTATGGAAATGGGTACAGGTAAAACAAAAGTATTAATAGACAACCTTGCTATGTTATATGACAAAGGCAAGATAGATGGTGCTTTAATTATTGCACCTAAAGGTGTTGTTAAGACTTGGTACGAACAAGAACTACCTACACACTTACCTGACCATATAGAAAATGTGTCTGTATTGTGGCAACCAAATATTACAAAAACACAACAAGAAAAATTAGATTCTTTATTTGAAATAGATAGTGCATTGCATATTTTAGTTATGAATGTTGAAGCTTTATCAACAGACAAAGGTGTTAAGTTTGCAACCAAATTTATTAACTCTCACAAAACTTTGATGGCAATAGATGAGTCTACTACAATCAAAACTCCTACTGCTAGACGTACTAAAAATATTATTAAGATGGGAGTAAACGCTAAGTACAAAAGAATCATGACCGGTTCTCCTATTACAAAAAATCCACTAGACTTGTACACACAGTGTGAGTTCCTTGATCCGTGGTTATTGGACTTTAGTTCTTACTACGCGTTTCGTAATCGTTATGCTGAAATGAAAACGATGCATGTACATGGACGTTCCATTCAAGTGGTAGATAAGTTTCAAAATCTAGGTGAGTTATCGGATACAGTAAAACAATTCTCATACAGAGTATTAAAAGAAGATTGTTTAGATTTACCCCCTAAAGTATTTATCAAACGTCATATAGCATTGACAGCTGATCAACAAAGAATCTATAAACAAATGAAAGATCAAGCTCTTGCTGTGCTTAATGGTAAAGTTACAACTACCATGACTGTGTTAACTCAATTAATGAGACTACATCAAATTACATGTGGTTATGTAACCGCTGATGATGGGACCACACAACAAGTTGAAAGTAATAGACTTAATGAATTAATGTCTATTCTTGAAGATACGGAAGGTAAAGTTATTATATGGGCCAACTATCAATTAAGTGTAGGTGAGATCATACAGAAGATAATTAAAGTCTACGGTGCAGATTCATATGTTCATTACTATGGTTTAACACCACAAGAAGATAGACAAGATTTTATTCGTAAGTTTCAAAATGATCCTAAATGTAGATTTATTATAGGCACACCTCAAACAGGTGGCTATGGTATTACCCTTACGCAAGCTAATACTGTTATTTATTATTCTAATGGTTATGATCTAGAAAAGAGACTACAATCAGAAGACAGAGCACACAGAATAGGACAAAAGAAAACAGTGACTTATATCGATCTGATTTGCGAGGACACGATCGACGAGAAGATTGTGAAGGCTTTAAGAGATAAAATAAATATTGCATCTGAGGTCATGGGTGAGGAATTAAAAGATTGGATCTAAACTAGATCTACTGCTTTTCCAATAATTGGTTTGTATTTAGTTTTTTTATCTTCACGATATGCTCGTAAATATTGATGTCTAGGATTAAAAGGTATGTAACTTGCATGGATCCACCCCGAGTTAGGTTCTCCAGGCGTGTAGTACTCGAGGATCAATTGATCTACCTCACAATTCATTTTAACCCAATCTGCTACTTCAGCGTTGTCGACTCCAAGACATTCGAAATCAACGGCCTCAGCTTTTGAATGCTGACTGGTCAAACTCGATCCTATGGCTACGCACAACTCAGGACTACGATAGCCGCTGGTCACTTTTACTCTACCGAATTGATCACGCACTGGCTGTAAAATATTTTCACAAAGTGCTTTTAGTTTATCTATTTGATCTGCGTTAGGTTCGTTATCGATACCTTTACGTATAGCTGTGTCTGATTTAGTAAGCTCTTGAAGAGAAAAATTTCGCGATAATTGCATATATTTTATTTTGTGATATCTGAAAGTAAAATTAATAGTACGGCTCCCATACCTCCGACTATCCAATATTCTAATCTTTTAATTCTTTCTTGCATTTCTTTTATTTGCTCAAACGTTTGTTTCTGCATAATTCTACAAAGTTTTTCATGTGACTCTATTTTTTGCAATGCAGATTTTTTAGCCATTATATTGTAACCCCCGCTACAATAGAAACCCGATAGGACTTGCCTATCATACCGCCCAAACTTTTAAATTTGTTTATCATTATATAATCCTTTTCCCGGCAATTACTTGCTCTGTCGGTGATAATAAAGCTTCTTGAGTACGTGTCAAGTTGGTATTTGGATTCACTACACTTGCTGTTTTAACTACAGGTGTTGGTGTATTTGGTAATGGTGGTGCTTGTACTGTTAGTGGATTAACATATTTATCAAATAATTTTTTTCCTACTTCCGGTATAAATCTTAAACCTTTTTTAATTAAACCTTCGTCTCTTATAGGATTACCTTCTTCATCTAAAATCATATTTCCTTTTTTATCTAATTTATAATCAAATTTTTCAGGATCATATTCGTTACCTCTTTCAAAAAATCTTTTATCAAAATAAGAATCTTTCAATGTATCCAACTCATCTATTGGAAATACATAATCTTCATTTAATCTAAATTTATATTTTATATTCTCTTTGTTTTCTTTTCTAAGTTGTGAATCAATAGTATCAACTTTTGTTTGAAATCTTGCTTTTGAATAATTTGTTGGTGTAAAAACACCGTCTAATAAATTACCTCTTAGCCTTGAACTAACCCCAGATTTTTTTAAAATATTATCTATATCGTCTTCACTTAAATCTAAAAGTTTTAAATCTTGAATTCTAATAAACATATCTTTCTGTATTCTAAATGCTTCATCTTGCATTTTTTTAAATGTTTTAACTTGAGTCATTGGTGTGTTCTCACCATAATTATTTACATTGTAAAAATTTTCATTTTCATCAACAGCTCTTAAAAGTCTGTTCATGTCTGATGCAAAATACCTTAAATCTTTTTTAGTATCTATTCTAATAATTCTAGTACCCGCTAGCAATGCTAACAATTCATCTTTTAAATTTAAAGGTTTACCACCTTTTGTTAAATCTTTTCCTATAGCTCCTTCAATTTTTTCTGCACTAGTAAACACACCTGGTTTTACTCCATCTAATATATAAGCAAATGATTTTGCAAATTTATCTCCAATACTATCTGATGCAGCAAAGACTGTACCACCTTGATCTTTTTTACCATTTCTTACAGTAACATCTAAAACTCTATCATAACCTAAAGGCTCAGTTATAAATGGTGATAGAAATGTCATTACAGGTCCATCTTCTGCAAACATAATACTCATTACATAGTCGTCTGTTTCTTGAGGATTTAATTTTTGTTTATTAGCTTGGTTAATTGCAGATTCAAAAGGTGCCCACAAACTATCATAAGGTGAGAAGTATGAGAAATTAATTGCTGCTGATTCACCATCTTTCCATCCTGTTACAGGAAGTAAGTTAGAGTTCCTGTCCCATGGTGCAGCTGAAGAACGTTTGTAAGCGTCCCACTGAGAGTCTGTTGAATTGGTTAAAAACTGTGCAAGTTCTACTAGTCCTGTTCCTGTTGCGTAACTTGTCATAAATGCACCAGTTAATCTTCTAAGACCCATCTGTCTTATTGCTGGATTACTACTAGATGTTTCTTTTAAACCTATAGATACAATGTTTGCACCTGTTCTAAGTATTTCTGCAGGGAAAGATATGAAAGCACCTAAAGGTAGTTTTCTTAATTCTTGTATTGCTGGAGGTACTTTAGAATAAGTTGGGTACGTGTTTCTAATTAAGTATGCAGAGATATCATCTACATGATCATCGAAGTTTTTAATTACACCTGTTAAAGGATTGGTTTCTAAAAACTCTTCTCCCATTTCTCTGTACCATTTTTTAACATCATCTATATTTTTAAGAGCACCATTTATTTGTGATCTTGAATACTCATAACCAAAGTGTTTCCACAAATTATCACCACCTGCATATAGTCTCGCAACCTTGTCGGTAGGTGCCATTTTAATTAACTTATCAAATAATTGATCTGATGTTCTTACTTCTTGGTTTTTAATTTGATTCATGATTGCTTTTAATTCAGATGCTACAACGTTCTCATCCCAAACACCTAGTCTAACTAATTTTTCTACATAGTTATTAAATGAAACTTCATCTATATTTTTTTGACCTGCTCTAAATATGTCATCCAATACAATTTTCATTGCGTTTGTAACACTTGCTTGTCCTCCAATGTGACCATTCATTAATGCAAAGAATGCAGCTGATGATACATTTCTAACTTGTGTTTGTGGTGAGTATAAAGTTTTACCAACTTGAACCAATACTTTACCTTGCATAATTTCTCTGTAGATAGGAACATTAATTAAGTTATCTAACACTCCACCAATACCTTGAAACATTTGTACATAATCAGGATCTGCATAGTATTTTAATAAATCTGATTTCATGTGTGGTCCAAGTCTAGGCATTTTAGAAATAAGTTGTGGTGTCAATACACCTTTGTTAATTGCTTCTTCTGCAGATCTAAACAACCAACCATTTTTTAAACCCGACTCTCCAATAAAATCAGCTGCTTTTTTATTTGCCATAGCAGATATCATTTCAGCTGTTGTACCACCTACAGATGCTTTTAAATTTTTTTCAGGACCTAGTAAATTTTTAATTGCATTAGGTAATTCTTCTCCTGTTTTTAAAAACTTGTAATCTTTAAATCTAATTAACTTTCCAATTTCTTTTAATGATTGTAAAGGACTTCTTCCTTCTGCTTTTCCAGCTCTAAGAACAGCTTCAACCATCATTTGAGCAGATTCGTTGTAAGCTTGATTTATATCAAGTTTTGGAAAGTCAGCTTTAGCTCTTATTTTTAAATCTTTATTTCTTCCAACTACGTTTTTAGCCACCCAATCTATTGCTGTGTTATATACCTTTTCATCTGGTGCATAGTTTGGATTAGTGAATGTTGAAAAAGATCTTAACATGTAGTCTTTTATTCTATTTATTTCTATACCCTCTAAATTTTTTGTAATAGCATCACCATCTTTACCTTTTGGTAAAGCTTTTTTAAATTCTTTCATTGTGTTTTTTATTTCAAGTTTTAGATCATCTGCTAACTTTACTAACTCTTTTGGAAGATCATCTCTTTTAAGTTGTCCTCTTAAAAATTCTTCTATTTGATCAAGATAATGTTTTTGTAATGCAGGAGAAGTAGTTGCACTATTGTAATTGTTTTCAAATTTTTTAGCTAGCTCATAAGATCTTTTTTCAATACCTTCCATAGTTCTATCTAATTTTCTTGCTCTACCTTTTATAAAAAGCATAGCTTTTTCTGATATACCTTCAATGTCTTTAGGCGCTTTACCAAAAGATCTAAAGTAAGATAGTATGTTATCTAAACGTTTAATAACTCTTTTTTCTTTTGCTGGGTTTGTTACAGAATATAATCTCCAGTCTTCAAATTTTGGTAACTGTTTTACTATTTTTCCTGAAAATGTTGATACGATTGCAGGAGCAAGTGCTTTAGTTAATACAAAGTCCGTAGCGTTTCTAATTGTTTTAGCAGTGCCTGCTACAACAGGTTTAACTGCTTCTCTAGATCCAAGATAACTGATAGGTCTAAATACAGCAGTGTTTATACCTTTAGCTCCTAACTTAGCAGTTGTTTTTACAAATGGTGCAAGACCAAATTTGTAACCAAGTTGTAAACCTTTTCCAATTAATGGAAAGCCAGCACCAATGATAGCACCTTCTTGTCCATATTTAATTCTATTTCTAAATTCAGCCGCAGCTCTTTCTTTACCTTTTAAACCTTTTGTAGACTCTGGTTCAAAGTAAGGAGTACTTCTTCCTTGTTCTGATGCTAAAAAATCTGTTGCTCCTACAACAGCCATACCTTCTATAGCTCTTGCAGCGATCTTACTAACCTTTGCTTTTTTACCACCTTTAATTCCTGAAATTATTTTTTTAATCTGTCCAGCAGTTTTTGTTCTTCTTAATACTTTTTGTATAATACCACCCGGTATTGCAAACTGAGTCATTAGACCAACCAAGTCACCTCTCCATGTTTCAGGTCTATCAGGTTCTTTGTCCTTCATCATCTTATCAAACTTTCCTAGAAAGTCTGAATCAAATGTATAATCTAAACCGGTAAATAAAGTAGTTCCTAAGCCAGACATCAAGTCATAACTACCTGAGCCTACTCCTTTTCTTATTTCATCTAAAATAGATATATAATCTTTTTCTTCACCATCTTTTAACAACTGCATTGAGTCTACAGGCTTGTCATATTTTTTAGACATAGCTTTGTCTAAAATTAATTTCATGTTTGGTGATCCGGAAAGAATAAATCTTGCTAAACTTTTATCTTCTTTTTGAAAAGGATTGAATGGTTTTAAATATTTAACAGGTGGTGTAGGTTCTGTTATATTTTCTAATGCTTTTAAGAAAGAGTCTTGTACTTCATTAAGTTCTCTTACTTGACCAGGAGAAGTTTTCTTTTCCTCTTGTTGTTGCTGATCTTTTTTATATCTCTCTAGAGCAGTTTCGGCCATTTTATGCCTCCTGCGGTAATACTAAATTCACACTATATTTTTGATTAAATAAATCAACGTCTTGTTGAGTAGCAATTGTTGCAAAATCTTCTAAAGCTTCAGGACTAGCAGCGATTAATTTTACAACATCGTCTCCTATTTCTTGTGGTAATCTAGCTCTTAATGTACTGAAATCTATTTTAGGTTCTTGATCCATGCTCATTGATTCTTGAGGCATTGACATTGGCGCTTGAGTCATACCTGCTCCACCACCCATTTGATAACCTGCTCTACCACCTTCAGCTAATCCTTGATTTACATCAGGAAATTTTCCTGTTTTAAAGAATTGTTGGTAGTACATAAACATGTCTTCTAATAATTTTGGATCATCATCTCCTTTATAAATTGCTATTCCATCTGCATCTTTTTTATCTAATAAGTTATCTTTAATTTTTCTCATTATTCTTTGAGTATATTGTTCATCACCTAATAATGATTGCATTACAGTATCATTTTTAGTTAACTGTTCTAATCTTAGTTTTTTCTTATTTAAAAGATTAGCATCATTCTCGCTAAATTCATTTGGTGTTGTAGTTTGTTTGTTTTCTAATTTTAAAATTAGATCCATAGTTGTTTCGATGTCATCAGCTATTTGTAACTTGACACCTCTATTACCAACTGTATCTCCCATACCACTTAATGCTTCACCTTTTGCTTCAATTAATGTTTTAAATAAATCTGCATCGGTTGCAAACTTAGTTGCTCTATCTGCATCCATGTCGTCAAATAATTGTTTTGTTGGTGCTTTTGCAGCTTGTGCTGCTGTAGATAATAAACCTGTAAAACCTTTTCCTGTTGGTGGTCTTGACATTAAATCTAAACCTGTAGACATTAAAAATCTATTAAAGCTTTCACCTTGTGGTCTTTCATATCTTGGAAACATAGCTTTTGCTTCATCAAATTCTCCTTGAGTAGGAAAGAAATCTACAATACCTGCTTTTTTATATTGTTGTCTAGGTTGACCTAACCCTGATGTAATACCAGTTCCAGTAGAACCACCCATTCTAAACATCGGTCTTTTTAATGTTCTATTCATATTAAGGTCTCTTCAATGCGCCGTATATCCCTGCTCCAGTAGCCGCTGCACCTAATGCAGTTTGTAAGAATCCTGGATCTGGTACTTGTGATGTTTGTGTTCCTGATCCTGCCATTCCACCCATGATACCTGTAACAAGGTTACCGTAGTTTTGTAATTGTTCTTGTGGTTGATATGCAGCCATTCTATTTGCTTCTCTAGTTGCATCAAGTCCCGCTTGTGTTTGCGCTTGATTCAATGCGCCCAATGAACCTAACGTTGAAATATCTCCTGATTGTAAGCCAGGTAACGCTGAAGCTAATCCCATTTGATTAGCAAAATTTTGTTGTGCTGCTTGTTGTGCTTGACCAAAACCTTGTTGTAATAATCCTGCTTGTAGTGCTGCTCTGTTTCTATCTGAACCTGCTTGATACTCTGCTTGCATAACACCTTCTCTTCCACCACCGAAAGCTCCTGATGCTACTGCTTGATCTGCAATTTGTTGTTGTTGCATTTGTGCATTTCTATCAAACTCTGCAAGTGATGCATCGATCACCTGTGATTGATAAGGTGACATAAATTGTTGAAAAGCTTGTGGTCCAGTTGAAGCTTGTGCTTGATCTAGAAATGGTTGAAAAGAACCTAAACCTGCTTCAGCTCTTTTTTGTGCTTCTAGTTGTAATCTGTCTTGCCCTGCAACTTGTGGTGCAAGTCCTGCTAAATTTTGTTGTCTTGTTGTAAATGCTCTTGCAGCATCTTGTCTTGCTTTAAATCCTGCATCTGTTTCACCTGTTTGTTTTGATAAACTTCCAATGCCACCCGATACAATAGGTACACCTGTAAAGGCAACGGCCTGTTCGGCTAAATCTTTTCCTATATCTTCTACAAAAGGTGCTGGTCGCGATATTGTGGTTTCTGTCGCCATTATAATACTTCCTCTAATCGTTGTGATGTTTTAAACATTTCTCTAGCGCCATCTAATCCTTGCGATTCTTCAGATACTTCACCTCCGGATTCGAGGTTTTTCATCATGTTATACATGACTTCTGCTCCCTTGTCTATATCTCCTTCACCTGCATTTCTAACAGCATCTGCAGTGAACACAAACTCATTCTTAGACAGTCTAGCAGGCACATCGTCTGCTCTTTCCATTCGACCGATAGGCACGAACCCACCGTCTTCTCTGTAATCTTTTTCCATGCCGTCCATATCTAATAATGGCATAGTCTCTTTTGCTACTGGTTCTTTAGACCCTTCTGCATAACCCATTCTCCCACCGTCTTTTCTTCCTTGAGTTCCTGTTTGATAATTACTTCCAATAATACTAGGTGATAAAAAATTGTAAGGATTGTTTCTAACATCTTTAATGTTAATACCACCGGTTCTATAATACTCATCAATATCAAAACCATCGTCATCTTTTTTACCTATACCCAATGCATCTAAAGCCATTGGAATACCAAAACCTAAAGCTAAACCGCCTTTTAATGTTGGCATCATAGATCCACCACCCGTTGTAAGACCTAACTTACCAAATAAACCTTTAGTAAAAGGAGTTCCTTGTAAATATTTCATAGGGCCTGCTGCTTGTGAAGCTGCTTGTCCAAATAATGTTGATTTTAATCCTGCTAAACCTTTTCCACCACCAAAACCGCCACCAAATTTAAATAACGCTGCACCTAATGCAGCTTTACCAAATGGAGACTTAGCAACTTTCTTAACCGCTCTTGTTGCTTTTTTAACTAGTTTACCTAAGAAATACATTTGTCTTCCTGATTCAAGGTCCATGATTCC
>WLWH01001268.1_pt1 | contig 17225 bp, 19 predicted proteins | sample 6712741 | NCBI WGS metagenome assembly WLWH01 (sample SAMN12718694, study PRJNA515312) | sponge metagenome | isolation source: marine sponge | host: Mycale hentscheli | place: New Zealand: South Island, Marlborough, Capsize Point | collected 2003-05-01 | reverse complement strand
TCATTGTTATTGTTCCACTTGTCACAAATGCTTTTACTGATTGCTGTGAGGGAGGAATAATAGCTGAGTCACTACCCATTGCATCTTCATCAACAACAGGTACACTTGGGTTAGTGTATGGAGAGCCAACATAAACATCGACTGTTGAGTCACTTCCAGAAATAGATCCACTATCAAAAGTAAAATTAATTGTTGTGTTGGTAGAAAACGAGGAAGAAGAAACTATACCATAAATCGTGCCTGTATTACTTCCAACTATCTTAACTCGTCTTTTAGCATGATAGTCTGATGTAACGTTTGTTGAAGCTACTGTTACTGATGTTGAACTTGCTCTAGTGAACGTACAAGCACCATCTCTATCTCCAACAATAAACCATTCTTTATCATTTAGGTATGTTCTTATATCTGATAGTTCATTTCTAATAGCATTGTTGACGTTAGAAGGTGGCATTCCTTCTGCAATACTAATACTATTTATTGATGTATTATTTGATGATGTTGTGCTGTAATTTGAGACAGTCATTATCGTACTCCTGTTGATAATTCTAATTCATTCTTCTTAATCATTTTTTCTTGATCCATTGGTGTTTGATTATTTTTAACTTCTAAAGGTGCAATACCTAACAGAGCATTCATGTTTGCTTGTATTTGTTTTAAACTACTAGCTTTAGATATTTTTATTAATTCTTCTAAACCATTAGAACTAACAAAAGCATTTGCTAAGTCTATTGCTCTTTTATTATAAAGATTATTTTTAAAATTTTGAAATATTGCTGCAGGTCTTGTTATATCAACATTTTCAAGTGGTATGCCTATTTGTTTCATAGACTCAATCCATTCTTGCCTACTAGCTGTTGGCGATCCTACTTTTGGTATCATGCCAGAGGATTTATAAACCAACATCATTTTACTAAAACCTTTCCAGGCTTGTTCTGGATTTTTACCTTGTGCAATAGCTGATCCTTTAACCATTTGTTCTGTCAGTTTGACATTCTTACCCATCATTTGATTATAAAATTTTAATCCAACAAGAGGATCATCTGCTTTAGTCATTACTTTGCTAAAGTTTTTAGCAAACAACATTTGTGATACTTCTGGAAATAAACTTTTATCTATTTTGTTTAATTCTTTGTAAAGTTTTTGTACGTTAATATAACTAACATTTTCATCAAACAACACACTTCTAATTGTATTCATGGAACGATCTAGTGAAGGTGCGTTCTTAGAATTAATTTGTCCACCAATAGATAAAGCATCATACTTATCTGCCATAAGTTTATTGGCTCTAACAGTAAACTCACTTGCTCTTTTGTAATATTCATTACTATCAAGAACTTGTTTTATAATGTTAAGTTCTGTATCTAATTTAAAGGCTTGTGCTTTGTTTCCTTCTTTACGAAGTCCATTAACAACATCTTTACCTTGATCGTAAATAGTTTTAAGGTTTGTAATATTAAGATCACTTTTATTAGCTGTTGTTATTTTATTTAAAATATTTTCTTTAATTAGATTAACATTTGCAGTATCGCCACTTTGTATTCTTTTAACCAAGCCCTGCATATAACTACCCATAGTTTCTGTGCTAAAGTTACCTTCATCAAACTTTGCCCAACCACCATTTTTTAAATTTCTTGCTTGTTTGTTTATTGCAACAGCAATATCATCTTGTGCTTTAACAAGAGTATTAACAAAATTATCTGTTATAATTTTAGGATCAATGGCATCAATATCTACGTTGCCAAAATTATCGTTTAAATATTTTCTATTCGCATCAGATAGTTGAGGAAATCTATTTTTTGTAAAAGCACTTATAATTGCACCACCACCTTCTGTCGATGCAACATTGTCAGCTAATTGCATAACTGATTTATTATTTGTTACTCCGGCAATAGCTTCTGGTACTGTTAAGTTAATACCTTTTTGCTGTGCAAGTGTTATAATTTCTTGAACTTCTTTTAGTTGTCCGTTGTTTTCTAAATCTTTTAATAATGTTTGTAATCTTTTAACATCATTAGGTTTTACCATACCAGTAGCAACGTTGCCGATAATGTCCATTGCTAAACCAATCTTCCACCCTTGACCTTCACTTACAATACCAGTCTCTTCAACTCCTTGTGCTGTTGCTCCAGACAATCCGGCAATTACAGTTGGTGCTTTTTTAAAACCAGTAAACAATCCACCACCAGTTCCATATTCAACACCTTTACCAATAATTTTTCCTGCCGATGTTTGGCTTTCATAATCAACTTTTGGCATTCCTGTTTCTAAATCTTTAGATTTACGCATGAAGTCTAATGATTGATCGTAAGAAGGTAAAAAAGGAATGTCTGTTCTTTCATACTTTGCATCAGAGTTCATTAATCCAGGTATTTTTAATCCTGTGGCATCGCCTAATTTTCTTTCAATAATAGCACCAAGTTGACCTGCTGTATTATAAATTTCTTCTGGTGCTGACAGTAATCCTGCAAAACTTTTTAAAAGACCTTTATCAATACTTTTTGTTATGTCTTTAGATGTAGATACTTCTGCCATTCTAATTCCTCATGTCTGTTGTTACAGTTCTTAATTCATAACGATCATTTCCTAAATCAACCATAATTTGTGGATGACCTTCTTGGGTGTAACCAACTAACTTATAGTCTTGTGGTGTTTCTCCAAAATTATCGTAGTAGGTATTAATTTGTGTTTTTACTTGATCTAAGTCTTTTTCATTACGAACATTAAATAATAAATTTTCTGCACCTAAATCTTCAATAGCAGTATTAATAATATTATTTTCCATTTTCTTTTCAAGTGTGCCAAGAATAGAATTATCTTTTTGTATGATGTCCATATACATTTGATTCCATTCATTTTTCATTTCCACACTATTTAAACCTCTTTTGGCAGCATCTAATTCATACTGACTTCTTTTTTTCATTATTCCAATGTTAAAATCATTAACTGCTCTTGCTAAGTCTAATTGCAAAATGTTACCTTGTTTAGATCGAGATAAACCTGGAGAAATCATTTCAAAATATGCCATTTCTTTGTTGGATATAGCACCTTTTGTTTTTGCAATTTGTGACATAACAAAATCCCCTGCTAATGTAAAAAATGCTTCCTTATCAGATATGTCATCAACATTTACGCCAAGTTGTTTTGCCATTTGTTGTGCTTTTAATTTTAATCCACCAAAAGTTCCAAAATCACTTTCATCTAAATTTCTGATAAGTCTTGTCATGTTTTCAATGTTAATGTTTTGTGTAATTGCTATATCAGTTGTTTCCTGTAATTTTTGACCAGATTTATCAAAACTTGTTGCAGCTAATTCATATACTTTAACATCGCCTTTATCTGTTGGCATTGTAATTGTATTTGTAGTCGAATTAGTTTTTGATAAATATTTTTCTATTTCTCCTGCAAATGCAATATCATATTCTGGTGTGCCAGGTTTTAAACCTCTTGCTTCTAACATTGTTCTAATGTTTTGCTGTAAAGCAGGAACAGATGCAGGTTTAATTTTTGCATACTCTAATGATCTATTTAAAATATCTTGTTCTTTTTGATAATTAAATTTATCCCTAGCTAATTGTGATGCTTGTGCTTGAGCCTGTGCTTCATTACTTCGTTGCATTCCTCTTGATAATGCTTGACCAAAACTAACAGGAGTTTTTGAATATCCACTAGCTTCTAACAAACCTTGTGCCATTCCTTTACCTTGTGGAGAAACAAGATAATTTAATAAATTATTTCTAAAATTTGGTGGTGTAGGTGTTCCACCTGTACCTGTTTGTTTAACACCATCATTAGCAATACCTATTGGTGTTTGTCTGTTAGAAGAAGTCATTAAACCTTTTCTATTATTTGCTACACCTATTTGAGGTTGTCTATTTGAAGGATTTAATGATGAAAAATTTCTTAATTGTGGATCACTAAAATTACCATAAATAGCACTATACGATTTTTCATCTATTGGAGAATAATTTAATGAACTAAAATTTGGCTTTGATCTATAGAGACCCTGCATAAAAGAACTTTGAAGAGCAGGAGTACCTTGTCCTTTAGAAGTGTCTGTATCAAAACCAAAAAGTATTTCATTTTGTGGTGATCTGCCACCATAAAATTCTGTTCCTCTTTTTTTTTGTAACCTATTATAATAATTATTATCCATTAAAAGAATCCTCCAAGTAATCCACCTGCTGCTGCACCTAGACCACCCATGCCAAAGTTTTGACCAAGTTGATAACCTTGCATTGCACCACCAAGTAATCCTGCACCGGTGTTTCTATAAATTGGCTCAGTCTTAGTTGTTGTTTGTGCATAAGGAGATCCAATAGATGCGAGATACTCTCTTAATTTGTAATAAGGTTTTTGTTGTTCAAAATCAAAACGAGTCATAGCATCTTGTATCTTAGCCATTTCCATCGCTTCTCTAGTTTGACCAACACCACCTAATGCTTGTATGTCTTGATAATCAGCTTGTGCTAATTGAGGAGCAAGTTGTGTTGCTTGGAACATTCTATCTCGTTCTCTGTTGTATTGATCGCCATACACTTGATTTGCAACATTACCTAACTCTTCTGCGAGTACACTTTGGTTAGCTGCACTACCAAGTCTACCTGCTTTAGAAAATTGTGATTGAACACCAGAAGTAACATCTCCTGCTATTTGATTATATAAAGCTGTTGAATATGGATTAGTTGATGGATCTAAATAATTACCTTGTAAAATATTATTTATCTCTGACTGACTAGATGCAAGTAAAGGATTATTAATTGCTCGTGCAGTTGCTAATTGTAAGGCTGTCTCTGTCTCTGGAGAAAAATCAGTATACGTTTGTTGTGGATAGAAGTTTGGTACTGCTGACTCATACAAATCTTGTGCTTGGTCAAATGCTTGTGTCAAATATGGTCGTACAAATTCACTAGGCTCTGCTGATGTAGTTGTCGTGACGTTTGTTGGGTTTGATCCTTTGCTCATAATTCTTTACTCATTAAATATATATTTTGTTTAAATCCTTGTAATTTACGCAACCAACCTTTTCGCCCTGCTACCTCAATAGCTTGGCAATAATTGTTCATTGCAAATTCTTCTATTTTGTTTTGGATTGGCTCAAGCCAATTATCCATGTTGTTTCCTCCTGCGAGAACATATCGTAAGATACGTTTGCGTGGATAGTCTGCAACTTCTGTTACAACAGCACTTTCCACTTTATCGTTCTCCCAACTTATAAAAAGTTGAAACTTGTTTCTAAGAATTCCATCTAATACATCTTTTGGCATATATGTATCATCAAGAGCCTTATCTATTAATGGCTCAACTTGTTGCCAAATAATATGTAAATCTTCTTTAGGAACTTGTGTAATCATCCAAGAACAACATAACCGAAAGTTTGATCGGCATTTGTTGAACTGGCATGAGTTAAAGTTGCTGTGCCATCGGCTCTTGCAGAAACAAATAAGTTTGCTTTTGCAGTATTGCCATTGGCTGTTGTTGGCATGAATAGTATAATTGAGTTTGCTCCTATTCGTGCATCAGTTAATGTTGTACTCGTAGCACTAGCTGTAAGTGTAACATTTCCTGTTGAGTTTAATTTACCATCTAATGTATTATTTAATACGTTAGTTATTAATCGTATATGTTGTGCTTGGTCAGGCATCGACAAAGGCACATTAAGAAATTGGTTTGTTGCCATTTATCTTTTGCCTTCTGGTTTTGTTTCTACATCAATGCCGGATAAAGTATTAAAGTTTCCAGATACTTTTACACGAAGTCGGTGGTATCTACTTGTAGATCGCATTGGGCAATCTCCACTTGTTTGTGTATCTACTGCTGTTCCAACTGTAACTGCATCTGCTTGGGAAGAACGAGTAATCGGTGTAACCGAAATAGTTGTATCTTCTCCATTTGCATCAACAATTGGTCTAGCATTTGTAACTGTACTTCTTCTTTCTTTTGCACCTTCAAACTCTGTTGAGTCTACTTCGGCATCTAAACTTGCTCCTAAAAACTTTCCAAACTTTTTGTCAGAGTTAAATGCACCAAGTCCAATAATTCCTTCATCATAAAAAAATGAGTCTAAACTTTTAGGTAATCCATCAAGATCTCCAAGAACATCTAAACTCTCTAATGTTGTAAATGCTTCTTGTGATGCACTATTCATAAAGTGCAAATCTTGACCACTACCAGTAGACCATTTATCTACGTTAAAGTTGTAACAAATTAATTTATTATTAACTGTTGAAGTTCCTAATGCTCCATCTCCTCTGTATGACCACACTACCATTGAGTTGTTAGGATCAATAGCAGAACAGACACCTTCAAAGTTTGATGTTACATCATTTAGGAAAAAATCATCAACACGACCTTTTCCTATTGGTGTTAATTTTTGTCCACCTTCAAGTTTATAAAAACCATCTTGTGCTAAGAAAAATATACTATTACCAAAAGAAGCTACACTCTTTGGAGCAAATGCTCCGATGTTATCAGCTATCTTATTAAACTGAAATATAAGAGGTGTACCAACATAATCCATTCGGTAAATTGCTCTTTCCATAAAAACAATACCAAAAGACTCTCCACCAACAATTGCTTGAACTGATCCATGTGTTCCAACAATGTCTTGAAAACCAGACTGTGTTGTTTGGCTAGGTGTCCAGGTTGAACTATCATTAAGTCCAGACCATTTAACTCGTTGGTTGTAAACAGTTGATGACTCCGTTGTATAACCGGCAACAACAAAGTCTCTTATGATGGCAAGATATTTTGCTTTAATACTAACAAGATCTGAAAAAGCACTATCAACACCTTCTTCAAACTTTTGTATATTATCAGCACCATTCGTTGCAATAATGTTTGCTCCAAACTGTGTGAATGCCCAAAAGTCTCTTGATCCTTCTGTTGTACTGTTGTTGTAACCACCAGACTTAGATTTATCTTGAAATACAAGTGAACTATCCATTTGGTATAGTTTAGTTGTATCTCCTGCGTAGTTAGTTGATCCACTTGCAGAAAAAGAAGTAAATAAACCAACAGGTGTAGTTCCTAATCCTGTTCCACTTAATGCTACAAAACGAGGAAAAGATTTGTAACCTTTAGCTAATGGAATAACGTTATCGACCTTTATTGCACCATTATTCTGATACGTTGGAAGGTCGGCTTGTAATTGACCGAACTCTATCATACAATCCTACTGGCTGACATCTGCAAAGGAGCAGAGGAAGTTCTACCTCTTTGTGCTGACTCGTTTGCTGTTTTAACTCCTTCTTTATATAATCCTGCCCATACTTGCAGTCTTTCGTCTGCCATCAAAAATGGTGCAGACTCACTTAATGCAGCATATAAATACAAATCTGGAAAGTTTGTTAAAATATCATTTGATGTATTATCATCAGATAATGCAGTTGGTCTTTTAAACATTCCAAGTTCTAAAGTTTGTGCTGCATCTGGCATATTACCTAAATAAATTTTATCAGAAACTATTGTGTAATATGTTGGTGTTCCAGAGCCTTCTCCTTCATTATACACTCGAAAAAAATCTGGTGGAGTCATGTAAGCTAAGAACTGGTATGGATTAGATTGATACATAACATATCGCATTTCTAAATAACCAGTTGGTAACGTATAAGATTGTGTACCAGAAACAGTAGTAATAGATGTATCAACAGCTTCCATTTCACGAACACGCAAATCTCTTGCATGACGAGACTCTGCTAAATCAATAAACGTATCAAGATATGATGTTAAATCCGATCTGTTTAAATAATTTGCAATTTCTGTTTTTAAATTTGCGTAGGTGTCTAGTGCCATTATACATTTCCTTGATATACTCTAAAATGTCTGTTGTTTGGATCGTTTAACCATTTTTTAAAACGATCTTTGTCTATAATGCGACCTGCATTAGACATAATTCCTTTTTGTGCTAACTGTTGAACAACAATCAAAGGGATAGATGCGACTTTATACATTTTTGCATCTTGCATTCCTCTGACTTTATACAAATCATTCTTCGCTTCAAACTTGTTGCGTTCTAGTATGGGTTGAACATCCTGGACATCTTCAAAATGGTATTTGTTTTCTGACTCGTCAATGTGCATTTTTGTTTTAACAACATTGGTGTCATTAGGATTATCAATCCAAAGTTTTTTAGACATTATTTTTTCTTTTTACTTTTCTTTGATTTCTTTTTATCTTCATTAAATACTGGAGATTTTTTCATTTTCTTTTTTGCTCTTTTTTTCATTCCACGCATTGTTTTTTCCTCTGGTTAAAAATTAAAAAGGAGGGGTATTAATCCCCTCCTAATCCTTAAACTACAAATAATTATGCAGTTAAGTTGAAAATTCCGTAGTTTGCATTTGGAGATCTTGCTGCAAGAGTCCACTCTGTTAAGAGTAGTTTCTTGTCGTTGTCTCCAGAAGATGCTAGATCTTTAGTTTGGAATGGTCTTAGGTAAGATACTTCCCACTTATCCATTTCCAAAATATCAACTCTGTTCGCTTGTTGATGTCTATCTGGTACGAAAGATACTTCGCCAAAGTCAGATACATATACATCGACAGCACCAATAACAGTTTTGTCATCAGCATTTTTGTATAGAGTTGCTACACCAGAAAAAGCAGATGCTAGTTGCTTGTGAGAAGCAGACATTAATACAACGTCTGGATTTCCACCAAGTTCATAACATTTTTTTAGACCTGCTTTTAGTAGTGCTTCTGTGAAAGTTCTATTTGTTCCACCTGCAATTGCAGTTGCACCAGTTCCGGCAGGGGAAGCTGATGGACTACCATTGGTTGAAAAGTTACCTGCACTTGAAGAAGTACCTGCGATGTTTCCACCATACCAAGTACCAACAGATGCACTCTCTCTTGCAGTACCAGAAGATCCTGCTGCCTTAGCATTTTCTACTCCGATATTTGCAAATTCGATATCCCTCTTCAACTCTTTACCAAGTTTTGCTAATTGGTAAGCAAGTTCGTCTCCTCGACCTGCATTTGTTACTGCTTGGTCAGAGCCAGACACACCTACTGTTTTAGCAGAGATCTGAGTGTAGTTGTTTAGTCTTGTTGTTGCAGCTCTGCTACCTAATGCGTAGTCATCGCCTTCTTTTTGTGCATTTGCTGCTGCATTTGCTAATCCATCTGTTTGCCACTCGTGTAAAGTTTGAGCCGCAGTTCCAGATGCTGCGTTAGATATAAAAGGGGTTTCAGTTGGTGCTATATTGTAAATAACATCAGCTAGATCTTCTCTTATACCAACACGATCAAAAGTTTCTACTGTATTTGTAGGTACAGCCATAATTAACTCCTATTCGTTTAGGATCATTTCTTTTAACACCGATTGTGCGTCACGAAGTGATCCAGATTTTTTCAGTTTATTCATTCTGCGATCATAACGTTGTTTGTCATCGGAACTTTGGGTTACATTGGATGCGTTGGAACGAACAATGCGAGGTGCTTTTTTGACTTTATTTTGATTTAACTTTGTTTTACGAAGTTGATTATACTTGTAAGCATCTGCTAACAATAAAACTGCACGATGATCTACCATCATAGCAATTTCTTGATCAGTATAACCACTCTCTTTTGCAAAACTTGTTAAGTTTTTAATAAACTCTGCACCTTTTTCTTTGTCTTTGTAAACTGGTAACTTCTCAGACAAGATTTGACGTTCTTTAGCAATGTACTCGTCATAAACTTTCTTTTGCTCTTGTTGTTGCTCTTGAATGATACGTTGTTGTTCTTGCTGTGCAAGTTGCAACATTTCTTTACGTTTATCGGACTCTGCTTTTTTGCGAACATACTCAGCAGGATCTGTTTCGTATAGTGTTTCCCAATCCACTTGTTCTTCTTTACCCAATTGTGACTGTACTTGTTCCAATTGTTGTGCGTATTGATTGCGAGAATTTTTGACTGCGTCTAACTCTTTCGCTAAGTTATCTTGTAAAGACTCTATGTCTTTACGTTTTTCACTTAACTCCATTGTTTTCTTGGTATAGTCTGACTCCCTAGAGTAGCCTTTTCTTAATTCATCGAGGGTAACTTCTTGTTGTTCTCCATTAATGGTAACTTCATAAAGTGTCTCTTCATTTTCAGAAGTGGCTTCTATGTTATCTACTACTTCATCATCTAAATCTTCTGGTTTAAGTTCAGTAGTATCTTGTTCAAGATTACTTTCCTCAACCTCTGTTTCAGATGTTTGATGCTCTTCGTTCCTTGCAGTCTCGTTGTTTAAAAGGGTAGCGAAAGCATCTGCTGTTTCTTGCGTTGTATAAGTTGGTTTAGAAACAACAGATTCCTGTGAAGGCGTGTCTGCCATTTTATTTCTCCTTATTTGTTAATCTGTTTACTTGCTAGTTTGCCAGTTTCCATTACAGATTGTAGTTGCACCAAAAGGACATTTAACATTTTTTTCATCATGTAAATTCTTTCTCTTCCTTCTGTGTCTCTTACAGGAGAGTTAATCCATTCTTGGTCTAACTCTGCTGAAACTTTTTGTATAGCTTCCACAAATATTTCATCTTCTAATATTTGTTTTGCTCTATGACCTCGTTGTTGTTCTTTTTCTAAATCCATTAAATCCCAGAACTTTCATCATCGTAATCATCTTCTTGATTTGTATTAGGGTTGAATGCGTTACCACCAATCATAACAGTTCCACCACCAGTCATTTGATTACTTGACGTTCCACCTCTGCCTGTTCCATAATCAACTCCTGTTTGTGTTTGTTGCGAAACAGCAGGTAATGGAGTTCCAGATGTAAATGTATAACCTGTATCGCCTGTGCCACTATTATATACTTGCTGATAAGTGTCTCCAAAGACATCAGTTACTGGCTCATTCATGTTATTTGCCGGAAGTAAACTTTCTATTCCACCAACATTTGTATTGACGTTTTTGTTACCAATATCGAATATAGGATTTTGGTTTTTATCAAAGTTACCTGTAAAGTAACCTCTTCTTGTTAATTCATCTTTAATAAAATTTTTACGCATTTCATTTTGTTTACCAAACAGTAATTGAAACTGTGAAGGCATAAACATATTACTCATTGTAACTTCTGTGCCTTTACTTGGAAGATAACCAAGAGGACTATTTTTTAAAAAACCACTTGTCATGTATTCAAGTAATTCTTCATCACTTGCATTTTTCATATCTTCGATAGACATATATTTTCGTTCTTCTGGGTCATCTCTATCGTTATCTTGTTGGTATGATGATTGACCAAATTGTTCTATTGGTTGGCATATACCATCGACTAACATATAACCTGGAGGACAAGGATCTACCGGTGCATCAGTTGGTGGTGTCGTATCTAGTAAAGGATTTGGGTATAACGCATCTGATGGTAAACCTTGTTCAGTTCGTAAATCAAAGTTAGGATTACGAAATACATCTGTTGATGGTGTTTTTGGTGTGTTTAAATGCTCAGTAATAATATCTTGTGCAGTTTTAGATACACCAAAAGGTACAAACTCAACCATTAGTTTAATCCTTGTTGTAAAATTTTAGATGCTAGTTTTTCTTTTTCCATTTCGTTTACTTTTTGCTCTTTAATAATTTGCGATGCTAATTTTTGTTCGTCTAAATTTAATTTTTGCATTTTAACGACATTGTCAGCTTCTAGTTTTTTGTTTTTAAAGTCCATGTCTGCCATTGCTTTTTGTTTTTGTAATTCTATTTGTTGTGCAGCAAGTTGCAGAGCCGGATCTTGTTTTTGTTCTTTCGGTGGCTGTGGAGTTTGTGTCTCTGGATTAATAAAGAACTGACTTGCATCTTTATAACCACTATTTTGCAAATACTTTTCTAAGGTATTGTAAATAGTTTGTGGTGTAACCATGCCCATTCCACCTTGTGAAATCATTTTTTCTTGTACGTTTAAGACTTGTTGTAATACTTGTAGTCGTTGGTCTTGATTACCTGTACCTAGTCCTACTTGTACTGTTACATCGTATCTGTTTGACCATTCACGAGGATTCATTGATACAAAATCTCCTCTTAGTTTAACAATACGTTCTTGATCTTGGTATTCACACACTACTTGTAAAATATTTTTAAAGATATCTTTGACTCCTTCGGCAAAACATCGTGCAATTAATTCTATGCGTTGCGTAGAAGCATTCATCATCTGATTTACCGAAGTCGCTGTTGTATGTGACTTGTTAATCGTATCTGGATTTAATCCCATTTGTTGTTTCGGTACTCCAGAACGTTGTTCTTTTAATTCTTCTATCTTGCCAAGCATTGCCAAACCATCATTGAGGAAGTTTGGAGTCTGCATTGGGGTAACTGCGTTAGGCGATTTCACTCTAACGATACCACCACTTCTTGCCGTTAATAAATCATCTAGGTTAGCTTGACCATCAACAACAATTGTTCTTGCGTTGTTTTGAAAATACATATTATCAAGTGTATTTCTTAACACAGCAGTTTTTACTTGCTGTAAATCAGCTAATAAATCATAAAAAGACAAACCAAAGAAACGAAAAGGCATTGGAATTCCAACACACATAGCAAATGGTATCATCGAGATCTCTTCGTTCTCTAAAACTGTATAATTATTGTAACCACTACCACCGACAGTAATTTTTCGTAACTCGGCAATGCCATCATTATCCATATCGGCTTTCATGTAGCATTCTGTGATCTGAACAACACGCAAAGCAGGATCAACAACACTAGCATCCATGCCAGTTGTGTCATCATCGTAACTTCTGCGAACAATAGCTTCGGTATTATAGATTTGTTCTTCGGAAGTAGGTAAACTTTCGACTAATTTTCTGTCATAACCCATGTCAATCAGTTCAGAGACTGTTTTCATCACTCGTTGTGCAATAAAATCACAATCTTTTAAGGATGTTGCTCGTTTAGAGACTAAAATTTCCTCAGGTGGTACAGCATCTATTTGAACTCGACCATAATCTTTGTTTCTTTTGACCTCTACGTCATAAAACATCATGCCATTTTCTTCTATAGTATCTAAACCTGTCACTTCTACCTCATCATCAATGAGTAATGCCTGGTATTGCATTTCGTTTAAGTGTTCGTAGTTCTCTTTTTTCTGTTCAATAGACTTTTTCCAATATACTTTACAAAAACCATTCTTTTGAAGAAGAGCAGTCTTGAACATAGAGTGCAAAATAGCAAAACCATTGTTGTCTTTTGTAAATATATGGTTGCAGTAGTCGGTTACTTGCTCTGCATATGGCACATCTTCCGGTTGGGATGGCTCAAAATTAACCATCTTGTCCGATTGGCTAAACATACGCATTAAGCTAGGGAGGATAGCTTCAATTGTTTCTAATAAATCTTGGCTCACAACACTTGATCTGCCTTCTACTTCATTACCTAGTGGCTCTCCTAAATAATATTTAAGAGCTTCTTTTCGTTGTGTTGCTAAATCACTTGAATAAAATCCAAGAGAGTTTTGTATCTCCTGTGATATTAATGAAAGTAATTTTGTTTTTGTTAATTTTGCCATTCGTTAAATTATTCCTAAATTTTTATATTCTATTTCAGTATTCCATTCGCTTGACTGATTATTGCCTACGGCAAAGTATCTGAAAGCATCTGCACTATGCGAAGTCCAGTCGTGTACTGGTTTATTTTTTAACTCTCCCTTTTCGGTGGTTGCCCATCGGTATTGTCTAAGAGCATCAAGTCCATGTTTTGTTTTTTCGTGATCCCACCAACAACGAGACAAGATCATCCGGACAGCATTAATACCATCCTCAATACTCAGCTTCGGAACAATAGATGTTCTTAGTCCAAGACTCTGTGCTGTCTCTACACGACTAACACCTGTTCCTATTTCTCGTACATTCGCATCGTGGGGTAAATAATGCGTATCGTAAATATATTTTTTTTCATCCAATACTGTTGCGTAGTATTCTAAACTCTCTCCACTATCTTCGTAGTAATCAATAATATGAAAAGCTGATCCTTTAATCTGCACAAACCAGATAGCTGTTTTATCTGCCATGCCTAAATCCCAAAAGGTATTTACTTTAATGCGTTGATCGTAAGGTACTTTTGTTATGCGACCTTCTTCATCTGCTTTTGCTATACCTTTCGAATAAATACTACCTATAGCTGCACTATCAAAAGAACATTCGAATTCGGCTTCGTATATCTCTTCTGGCATTAAAGCCTTTGCTTCATTTAACTCTAACTCCGAGATAATATGCGTCTCACTTGCTTTGTATATTTTTGCAAACCAATCGTCTTGGTGTAGTGCATGGTCATACAACTGATGAAAGCTGTTGTGACCTTGTGGTGTGCCAATGGCAATCATCCACCCTTCTCTATCACTTAGAGCAGGTCTAATAATCTCTGTCCATAGTCTCGGTGGCATTTGTGCTACCTCATCCAGGATAACACCATCAATATATAATCCTCTTAAACTGTCTGGTCTCTCACAACCAAGCAATTGTATTCTTGCACCATTTGGTAAATCACAGCGAAGTTCTGTTTCATGGTACTGCACATCCGGTAAGACACTTGTATATTCTTTAACATAATCCCAAGCAGTTCTTTTTGCCATTGAGTAGGTAGGAGCTAGATAATAATATCTAGGTCGAGACAAAGTATTCTGCATTGCCTTTTTTAGCATCTCATTAATGCACAACACGGTTTTGCCAAATCTTCTATGGCAGACCAACACATTAAAACGTTTAAGATCTTTGTGTACTTCTAATTGGTGTTCTCTAGGCTTGTAGGGTATGACAATTTTCACGCATCCTTACTTCCTTGCTCATTTAGATAATCTCTTATTCTGGCTACGTCATTGCCTTTAACTTGACCTTTACCTGCTGTCTCTGGGTATTTGGTTTTGTTGTTAAGTGCGATGACCAATTCTTTAAAGGGGTCTGTTACTTTTTTAGTTTTTTTCTTTTTCATAAAATTCGTAAGAGGTTTGTTTTGTGTTGAAATAGGTTACAAAAGCTTAAACAAAGATCGCATGGGGTTGCCATAAAAAATTTTTTACAAATATTTTATTATTATTTTGTAAAAATGACCAATATCTAACCAGTTTGTTAATTTATTAAGCAGAACAACAAATAATATACTATGTCTTGTAATATTTTATTTATTTTATTATTTTTTTTTCTTACATAAGAGATTAAGCACTAAAAGTATTTGAAATATAAATTATTATTACATTCCCTACCTTTTTTATTCATCTCTATTTATATTAAACCCTACTTAACATCTATTTTAATACTATATTCGCCTATATTTAGTCACTAGCCCAACTAATCTCTATCTTCTTATCATCCTCTGATGTTATGCTTAAAGTTTGTTTCTCAGTACCATATTGCTTCGGAGCTAACTTACCTGCTTTCCATTGCATATTCTTAGAGTATATCTCTAACAGTTTAACTTCAGCCATTGGTATATTCTTTTTATCCAAAGCATTCTCTATTTTTTCATCTACTTTACTAATCAGCATTTCTATCCCTGCTTCTTTAGCTTTGTAGTAAGCATCTCGCAGCTTATCATCTTTATCCATCCATGCTCTCCAACTAGGATAAGTAATACCAGATTGCATTGTTGCGTGTTTAATGCCAATGCCTTGAGATAAGAGTGTCAGTACATCCTTAACAATTGTTTTAGAATATTTAGATGGTCTGCCCTTCTTTACTGTTACTTCATTCATTAGTGTATTGTAACTGTTGTATCATTTGTTAATTCAAATGGATCTTTCTCGTTACCCTTCTTAAATGCTTCAGCAAAGTCCATAGCTTCCTGCTCGGACTCGAAGTTGTTAAAGCGAATAATGATCTCTGGCTTCTTTGTCTCTGGATTAATGACCATAAACATTGAGCAGTTAAGATCGTCTATTAATTGTTTCATATAATAAATATCGTATGTCTGTTGCTGTTAAGTAATGCGTGTGTTGTTTTATATCTTTAAATATCTTGATAATATAATCTGGTTGTAGATCTGCATAAGAACATACTAGGAAAAAGTCTTTGCTCCCAATCCATTCTTTTGCTTCAATCTCATATTGTCTATTCAATCTACTTTGCCATTGAAATTTGCCGAGAGCATCAGTTAATCCGAGCAACAAACAAGATTTCCATAGTTCTTGTTCTTGCATAAAAAAAAGCCATTCTAATAAATGGCTATATAAGTTGTCGTAATTTAAGTGATTATATTAATTTCTATAGATTTACTAATCGTTTGTTAATAGACACAAACATAGAACTTACATATCAAACAGTTCAATTAATTTATCAAGTGCAGATCTTAACTCATCCATTCTTTTCTTAGCAGGATTACCCTGTATAATTACATACCATAAGATCTTGCTATGATTACCTATCTCTTTATCAATAAACCTAAAATCAGATAAAGCTGTTAGACTCTCCACCATATATTCTTCTTTAGTTCCATGACCTAAGTTTTCTTTTAAGCTAGATGTGAGCTTCTGTCTTATTCCTGCTGCTTCAAACTTCTGTTCATATCTCTGCCCTGCCCAATATCTTTTACTATTATGTTCTCTGTTATGTATATCCAGTAAGTTTCTGGCATAATAGTTATCTAATATTGATTTGTGTTCTTTCTCTAAGTGTCTATCATTACCATAATCACTTAGTCTCCACCGAGAGCCATCAATTTTTCTAACAAAAGTATCATGACCAATACTTTCAGTTAATATTTTTTGTTTTAAGGTTGCAAATTCTGCTTCTCTTTTACCCGATACAGTTTTACTACCATTATATCTTTCAAAGTTTTCTAGTTCATTTAATAATCTTTCAGCTTCTTCATAGTCAGCATTAGGATCACCCTTAACTGCTACAGATTCAATTTTTTGTTTATAAGAATTATAAATAGAATTGTTAAATATTTCATCAGATAAAAACTTAGTACCATTTATATCTTTATCTATTTTTTTAATTTTTTCTACAGCATCTGGTGTACCAATAAAAGAATCAGCATCTGTTAATAACAAGACACTATCAATAGCTTCTATTCTTTTTTTAAGATCATTAGATCCTAACATATGTTCTTCGTTATATAATTCAGCTTTTAAATATAATTGGTCTCTATATTTATCTTTTAAAGTAGGATTAGTTTCAGCTTTAAATTTTGCAACATCTGCATTGATGTCATCATTATAAATTTTAGCACTTTCTTTTTCATATGCTTTAAAAGAGTTTTGTTTTAAATGATAAATACTTTCTGAATTTTCTAAATTAATTCCATTTTCTACTAATTTTCTAACTCTTCTATTTGTAA
>WLWH01001267.1_pt1 | contig 17227 bp, 24 predicted proteins | sample 6712741 | NCBI WGS metagenome assembly WLWH01 (sample SAMN12718694, study PRJNA515312) | sponge metagenome | isolation source: marine sponge | host: Mycale hentscheli | place: New Zealand: South Island, Marlborough, Capsize Point | collected 2003-05-01 | reverse complement strand
AGAACAACTCAAAACAAACCCAGATTCAAGACGACTAATGGTTAACGCTTGGAACCCAACGTATCTTCCACATATGACACTTCCACCTTGTCATTATGGATTTCAAGTTTATACAAGAGAGTTGAGTGATAAGGAAAGAATGAAACTTGCAGGATATGAAGATATTGGTGGTATTGGGCAAAACATGATAAGAGAAACTGTTGATATGGATAATTCAATTCCTCGTAGAGCAATCTCTCTAATGTGGAATCAACGTTCAGTGGATACGTTCTTAGGTTTACCATTCAACATAGCATCTTATGGTTTGTTATTAGAAATAATAGCCAAAGGAGTTAATATGGTTCCTGATGAGTTGATTGGTAATTTAGGTGATTGTCATTTATATAAGAATCATATTGAACAAGCGAAGGAACAACTTAGTCTAATTCCATGGGAAGAACGTAGAGAGATGTTAACTGACCCAAGTGATATTAGGTCTTTTGGTGATATATCTCCATTTACCGATAAGGTGATTAATTATTGGTTAGACCTTAGAAAAATACCATATTCAAGAAGGATGCCTTTTCCATTACCAACATTAAAATATACAAAGTCTTTAAATGATACAGATGAGGTTTTCAAAAATCTAGAGTTTGAACAGTTTGAAATAGTAAACTATCAATCACACCTACCCATTAAAGCACCCCTAAGTAATTAATTATGACAAACGAGGAAATACATAAATTCGGAGAGATACAATACCTAAAAGGTAGATTGGATGAGTTACATAAAGCATTCCCAACTGTATCCAATATAAATAGACAACGAAAGTTGGACCAAAGAATGGAAAAATACTACGAAAAACTTAAAAAAGTGGATGAGGTTGCGTATTTTCTTTACATGGTAGAGCTAAAAACGCGTCTAAAATCGAAAAAAAGGTCAAAAAAAGACATAAAATCACTGTTAGAAGAGGTTTTAGAGGTAGAAATGAGTATAAATGACGATTTAAAGGTTAAAATACTAAAAAAGTTAGAAAGTTACTAATAATCTACTTTTTGTGAATATATCTCATTTTATTCACTTTTTTAATCATTTTTAACGCTTTTGACCTTAATTCTTCCGCAGAATAGTCAATAAAGTCGATTGGAGACTTAAATTTCTTTAAAAATGGTATGTCATACGCGGTATTCATTAGGTGCCAATTGATATCTAGGTCAAACCTATCCTTAAATTCATTAAAATCTTTACCAGCTATGTCTCTTAATACCCTTTCATATACTTTATTTTGGTCATATACGTTCTCTAGGTACGCACTTTTCTCTAAATCAGACAAATAATAGTAATATTTTAAGATTTCTTTGATTGGACCCCTTATATTTTGGTCTGATAACATTAAAATAAAGTCTCTGTTGTATAATTCTTGTGATTCTTTGGTTTGTTCTATACTTGGCAACCCTTTTGAGAGTCTATTGTAGTCTTCCCACGCGTGTTTCATCTCATGGTTAAGTACAGACCTTAAATCATACCCTCCTTGACCTTGTACTAACCTTGGTTGTACGTATAAAAGAACCACGTAGTTACCATCTTTATCATATCCTGAGTGTTCTTGTCCATATCCTGTTAATCTATCGTAGAAATCAACAACAACATAGTCTATTGGGAACCCATCAAACGCTTCAGGATGGTCATAACCATCAATAATTAATCTTTTTTTCTCATTTGGGTTATTCGTTATCTCATTATAGATAATTTCACCCCATTTTCTTGCTTCAAATGAAATTCCTGCTGCTTCAGTTATAGTTTTAGATTCACTAATCATTTTATTATCAAGTAAGAACATAAGGTCATTAACATCTATGATTTCATACTTACCATTGTAAGTTGGGTCTGCTGTGTTATGTTCCATATCATAGTCTACCCAATGAGTTTGACTAACCCAAATAGTATCGTCCCAATAACCAGCTCCATCGTAAGGTTCAATATATAGATAATCGGCTTCAGAAATAGGAATTTCATTAATATTATACCCTAACCTTTTTAATTTGTCTAGAACATCTACTTTTGTTAATTTATTGTATTCCTCAGAAGTAGGAGAAACAGATATTGGTGTGTCTGGTCTTAAGTCACTAACATCAACAACATAACTTTTACTTTTTTCAAAACCTTGTGGGTTAATATTTTTAATCCATTCTAAATCTTCGGATTCATTTATGTTTTCATCAATACCATCAAAGTGAGAATCATCTTCTTCCCTAACACCTTGGAACATAGCTATTTCACTTAGTTCTACGGGTGGTATTAATTGATTTTTTATTGCGTACATAATAACACCTTCACCCTCGTCATCAGGACCAGCTAGATAATCAAAATCAAAATCAGGTACATCCCATATCTCGTCAACTACATCTGATGGTATTCTAATATGGTGAGAATATTCATCATCACACTCTTCAGTTTCGTAATCAATACCATAACAAGCTACAATTTCAAAATACCTATATCTTTGGCCATATTCTTTAGTTCCAGGTATTTCTTTAGCCCAATCAAAATCATCAGATTCATTTAATTTGTTACCAAAAAACTCTTCTTCATATATTTTAGCATAACCCTTGACAGATTCAGGGATTAAATCATATACAGGTCTATTGTTTTCATCTACAATAAACCAAGCCTCACTCTCACTAGTACCGTTTAGTTGTCTTTCTATACCATAACCCCATTCTGTTGTTATAGCTGATGTATGCTCATCTTTTAAATCTCCCACCTGTGGGGTTATTTTTTTTCTACTCCAACTTGGGTTCCAAATAACACCATAATCACCAGTATCATAAGTAACTTCATCGAACCATTCTGCTGGTCCTCTACTACCAAAGGCAGGTACAGTATTAAAGTAATCCCACCACTCTTTACATCTACTTAAAAACATAATCGATGGCCTTCCAGCTGAACGGTATGGTTGGTTATTTCTAATATTAAAATTAGCAACCCTTAATGTTTTACAATCAGTTAACATATTATCCAACATTTCTTTAGACCAATTTAACCCTGAAGCCCACTCAAAATCTTCCTCAGACTCAGTAATAGAGTTATTATTTGGGGTTAATGTTAATTTACCCTTACGTGCATTATCATTATATTCTCGCCTACTCATTGTGATTCGATACTTACCTTCATATGGGTCTGGATATTCAGGGTCATAGTTTCTACTTTCTATCTCACTATCCATTACAGAAGCGTCATAAAAACTAACCTCACCATCAGAACCAAACCACTCACCCTTATAGTTTTTAGTTCTATGTTTAGATGTAAGACCACCAACTTTAATTTCTCTAGTCACACCTTCGTCATCTGTATAAAGATAAACTTTACCGTGTTTTGGTGATGTTTTATCGGTAGCGGGGTAACCAATATTACCATTCCATGGTTTAACTTTTTGGTTAGGTTGGACATCTCTTATCCAATCTAGGTCATCGGATTCGTTTATGTTTTTATATGTAACTGTAATCATTATATCATCATCTTCGTTAAAATTACCTAAATCTAAATCCGTACCATCCATAGTATTAATCCAAATAGGTAAACTAGTTATATTTTCCCCTAAAATTAAGTCTAAAACTCCCACATCTTCTCTAATATTTTTAACAATAGCGGGTTCATTATTTAAAAGTAATGTTTGATAATCATTATCTTCACTTAGATATATAATACCTGTTAAATAAATTTTATCACCCTTAGAAAAAAAATTTCTTAAATCACGACTAATTTCACCAAAACGAAATTTAGGTGGACCTTTCATCCAATCCAACTCACTAGATTCCCACAATATATTTTTGTTTAGTTTACGCATCTTTTCATAAATATCATTGCAGAAATAAAAAATTGTATTATATTTGAAGTATGAAAAATAAAATATTATCATTTATAAAAGAAAATACTTGGTTACCTGGTATGAGACATGGATGGGGTAATGGTTACGTTGTAATCCCTAAAGGACACCCAATGTACGGTAAGGGGTATGATGAGGTACCAGTTGATGTTCATGGTGGTCTAACATTCTCTGGAAGTGCTAACGATTTCCCTGAATCAACAGAAGAAATGAAAGATGGTTGGGTATTTGGTTTTGATACCGCCCACTATTGTGATGATATGGAAAGATGGCCTAAAGAAGCTGTCGAAAGAGAAACTGAGAATTTAAAGTCACAATTTGTTGAGTTGTCCCCTGATTTTCCAGTTAGACCTTTCGAATTTAGTTAGACTCTTTTAGAAATCCACTTCTCTCTTTGGTCTTTTAGAACGTACTCAACAACATCGTTTTTACCACAGTGAGGGCAATTGAGTCTATCTAAATCTATAGCTTCATTAATTTTCCATTCTCCTTTACATTCGGAGTTGGAACATTTGTAAATGTAAGTGTGTCGGATGAATACTTTGTGTGACATTTTATGGGTTTTTAAATAAATATGTTTTAAGCGTTTCTTATTCAAAATATTTTTTATATATTTGTATTGCTTGGGTGGCGAAATGTAGACGCGGTCTATTGACGGATAGGCTGATTTTAAATTATAAGATTTATGGTTAAAGTACTTTGATAACCATAGATACGAAGAAAAATTGTGGAGGGTTAAATTCCCTCCCCCAAGTTAAAAAAATCTATCTTACTTTTGTGGGGTGGATTTTTTTTTGTATATTTGTTTTATGATATTTAAATACACACAACCAAAAAAAGAAGGAGACATTAAATGTGATAAAGACTGTATGGTTAGAGCCGTAACCAATATCACAAAAGAAGATTATTCAAAAGTCCATAAACTTATGTATGGTCATGGATGGAGAACTACCCGCAAAAGGTCTGATAAAAAATGGGAAAAACAAATTACCAACACTTTGGATGACTTAGGGGTTAAATGGGAAAGGATTTCTTTTCCGGCCGTAAAAGGTAAAAAAAGAATGACGGCTAAAACACTATCAGAACTAAATCAAAATAATAATTATATAATTAGAGTAGCTAAACACGTTGCTGCATTAAGTGGTGATACTTTATTGGATACTTGGGATTGTTCTGATAAATGTGTCTATTTTGTTTGGAAGATTGGATAAAAATCACTATATTTGTATTATACATTTAAAATAAAATAACATGAAAAACATTATCAAAAAAATATTATTTGTTTTTATAACAATAATTACCCTTGTTTTTTCTTCTTGTCAAAAACACGAAGAAAACTTTCATAGAGTAAGATTCCATTTAACATTTAAAGAAGTGCCACCCATTGGTGCATCTGATTTTATTGACGTTACTTGTAAACCTAATTACGAAAATGACCCTCCTGAAATATACAAAGACTATATTACACCAGGTTATGAGTGGGACTATGAATTTTGGCAAGTAAAAAATGGTGACAAAATAGAATTTGTTGTTAATCCACAATTATATTATTGGTTTGTTATGGAAGTCTATGTTGATGGGGTATTGGTCTCTTCTAGGGAAGTAGTTACATCTAGTCAAACTTACTACGCAACACAAACTTTAAATCAAAGTGGTTTAAATAATAATGAAGAAACCAATTTTCCTGTAATATCTTTTTATTATTACGAATAATTATAAAATAAAAAAAAATGATAAAATTTATTTACGGTATAATAGATAAAACTGGTAATTGTCCTTTTTGTATAGCTTTTTATAAAGAAAAAAAGGATGCATTAAAAGAACTAGACAGACAGGTTAATTCTACTATGATGGAGTTTGGTTGGGAACCTTATATTAAAGGTGATAAGGTTTATATGGATAATAAAGAATTGTTTACAATCGAAAAATTTAAATTAAATTAAAACTATGGATAATAAAGAAGTGATTAAATTAGCTGAAGAAATATCTTTTAGATTATTAGCAACAAAAAAACACGAATCTTTTGATTGGTTAGTTGATAAACTAAATAAATTTAAAAATCAAAAGTCTAACCTTAAGGGTCAAAAAATAGATTACAATGATTGTGGTGACGCAAATGAATATTAAAAAATAATATGTTATTTAAAGTTGGTGATGTTTTAGAATATAACAATGGTTATTACGGTATAATAAACGCTATAGTTGATGATGATATTTTTTTAGATTTGTCTGATGGTTCACATTTTTATATTAAAAAACGTAAATTAACGAACGGCGTTATCAACGGTAATATAAAGATAAAACACTTTACAGAAAGTATTAAACCCATTCCATGGTTTAAAGAAAAATTTAAATTATAATTACTTTCCTTTATTCCTTTGGTACCATCTTCTTGCAGCAACAAATATAGTTGCAACAATAAAACTAATAACACCAATAACTATTTCTATTCCTTCCATTATTTAATAATATTAAAGATAATACAATAAATAAAGCTATTAGGGTTAATTTTAATCTTTTTTTCTAAAAGTTAAAATCTACTGAACCCCCCATCCCTCATTAAAGGTCTGTACATTAATTTAAGTCCTGGATACTCTTCACTATTTGTTAAATCGTGCATTATACTAATTGCGGGAAAATTAATTTCCGTGTTTGTATTCTCTTCTGTTAATTCAAAATAATTTCCTTTCCCAATAAGAACTTCACCTTTAATTGTAGGACCATAATAACCATCTATATAGTCATACTCAAAGTCACCCAACCAAGTTAAAAAACTCTTTTCACTACCAACATTAATAACTTCTATATAATCTCCATGGCGTGGTTCGTAATCATAATTTTCTATATCTCTAATCCATTGAAAGTCGTCTGATTCATCCTGTTCCCAAATTTCTTTTCTTTCATCATCATCGAAAGTATTGTCAGTGTAAGCTAAATTTCTAGGTTCAATAACGTTACCATTTTTATCATATAATCTATAATCACCAAGTTTAACTCTATGAATAAAAGTATCACAATTCATTTGATTCCAATCAAAGTCATCACTATGACTATCCCACCATGTATAATGAACTTTTAAATCATCTGTATCATAACCTTTTGGAAGTTTTACCCCAACATCATCTATCATAAATTTTCTAGGGTCAAGAAGATGATGAAAATAATAACCTTTTAAGTCTTTGCATTGTATTGGGTTTAATTCTTTTGCCCAATCAAAGTCATTCTCTCTTAATATCTTTTTGATTAAATCTTTCACCTTAACTAATTCCTACATTATGACTACCAACAATAGACCACCCAAAAGATTGGTTAAACATTAAAGTTACAGTATCACCAAGTGCGTTAAAGGCTATCGTATTGAAACCTAAACCACTAGTAACTGTTACAGTTGAACTACCAGCACTTAGAACATCAGCTACATAGATATGTAATAACTGTCCATCAGTACCATCAGCTAGTGTTGGTGTAGCAATACCGTCAATTCTATGAGATGCTCTACTCACACCTGTTGGGTTCCATGTAGTTTGTCCAAATAAGGTTGTAGAATTAATTAAAACCTCATCAGTAAAGTCAGCGACACCATTAACAGTTACCCCTGTCATAACACTTATGTTAGTTGTTAAATCAGATTGACCATTTTGACTAATTGTTAAGTTATTATTTGAATAAGTAAAACCTGTTACAATAGTGTCGTCTGCCAATGAACTTAAATCTACACTAATTTGTGGTTCTCCTTGATTTCTATTAATTTCTAATGTTGTACCGTTTAAGGTGGAACCTGTAACAAATGTATCTGATAATGCACCAATTGATTGCCAAGTACCATTACCTAAAGCGTCAGAAGTTAATACATATCCAGCTGTTGCTCCATCTGTTACTTGTATAGTTTCAGTTTTTGTATTACCAAATATTTGTACTTCGTTACCAGAAGCTACCAATAAATTACTTCTATTAATGGAACTAGGACCATTCCCTATTATAAACTCTCCTTGTGTTGTACCACTAACATTGTTTTTACCGACAACAGTAGAAAATAAACCACCCGCTATGTTATTGAACCCACCTGCGTGAGAAAAGTCAGCAACAGCTGTCGTAAAATAACCCTCCGCGTGAGAATAATTACCAATTGATTGTGTATCTTGTCCCTCTGCGTGAGAACCCTCACCAATAGAGTTGGTACCCCATCCCTCTGCATGAGAACCTTCACCAGTAGCCGTATTACCTTTAGCGAAATTACCTTTACCTTCAGCGTGAGAATACTTACCAATAGTGACCGCGTAAGCCCCTTCTGCGTGGGATGACTCACCGAAAGTCCTAGTACTATAACCCTCCGCGTGAGAATAATCACCAATAGCAGTTACACCAGAGGTACCCTCAAGGTTATAACCATTACCTTCAGCGTGAGAACTAACCCCAATAGCTAGGGTTTGTCGTCCTTCAGAGTGAGAATATTGACCATCTGATGATGTTGCGTAACCTTCAGAGTGAGAATAATCACCATCAGCTTGAGCAGCCAAACCTTCAGCGTGAGAAGCGTAACCGTTAGCTTGGGTTTGCATACCTTCCGCGTGTGACATTTGACCATTTGTGACTGTTAAATAACCCTCCGCGTGAGAATAATTACCATTACCGATAGTCCCCCACCCCTCGGTGTGAACATAAATACCGTTAGTAGTTGTATTAAGACCTTCTGCGTGAGAAGCGTAACCATTAGTTGTTGAACTATAACCTTCTACATGAGAATTAGCCGCATTAGCAGTATTATTACCACCATGTACTAGGGTACCACTGGTACCACCTGATGAAATTGTGTTAGCAAAAACATTACCCATAACTAAAGGTCCGTGTAATTTTACAGACTCACCACTAGTATTAGAATATATATTGTCTACGAAGAAATTTGACATAATTTATTTTTTTTTATTTTATTATTATTTAAGTTGTTCCACTCGTTATTATTAAAGTTACCCCATCAGGTACCACAATAGAACCATTATCACCAATAATTAAAGGGTCTGGATAGGTTAAGGTTGTTCCACTAGGATAACTTAGTGTTATGTTTGTGCTTATTGTTGTTGCTGTTGTAGCCGATGGTGTTACTACTGTAAAACCAAAGTCTGAAATACTTGAAAATGGTCCTGCCCCACTTATATCAACGTTATAAGCATCTTGTTGTAATGTTGTATCGAAAGAGATAATATTATTCTCTAAAGTTGCCCCCGTAGTCCCACCATAGTTAATTTGGGAGGCTAGGGTATTAACTTCATTTATGAGTTGGTTTAGTTTACTCCTAACCGAAACACCACTTTCATTATTGTTAATGTTACCTATTGACATTCACTTATAATTATTATAATCTTATTATTCACAAGGCCAAACTAAATCGTCTTGCCATCTAGCGTAACTTAACCAAGTTCCCTCATCATCCCAAAAACCACAACGAAGTACCCAAAAAATAGGTTTTTTTGTTGGATTTGTTACACCACCAAAATTATTACTCTCAACAGCTTCAGATATTTGATTACCTGTCTTTTTTAAATCTAAGTCTTTTTCAGATGTATAAACCCCCGGTGAGTTAAATCTAGTCATGGTTGTGTTTTTATTATAAATATCTTAATCATTTTAAATAGTTAGTTTTAGTAATATATTTATTAGTATGAATCTGAAAAAAATTATAAGGGAGGAAGTTAATAACGAATTTCAATGGGTTAAAGATATTAAGTCTAATAAAGATATTGCCGAAGAGTTATTTAACCAAACTGTGATTACTAAAGATAAAGTGAAGTTCCCATTTATGACATCAAATATTCATTCAAAAAAGTATTATTTTGACCCCTCAATAAAAAAGAAGTATGGTAAAGATGTAGACTCTGATGATATATGGGAAAGATATAAAGTATTAGTTAATAACAGATTAAAAGAAATTACTGGTAAAGATATAAAAGAGTCCAACGACTTGGATTGGATTAAAGACATTAAACCTTCTTTGAATGACGCTTTCGAAAAAGCAACACTTAAGTTAGGTGATGTTTTAACACTTTCAGGGAAACTAGCGGATTGTGATGCCAGAAAAACAATAGAGGTTAATGATTTTAAAATCAAAATAACAAGACTTAGAAAAAAAATAAACAATTCTCATTTTATACCCTTACAAAAAAAATACTGGGAACATTTAGAATATGACGGTGAAGGTGATACAAGGTTTTACACTTCAGACGGCAAGATGCAAATAGAAGACCACCATAATGAATTAATGGAATCCAATGAACTTCAATGGATTAAGGATATTAACCCTATTCCCGAAATAAAAATAGGTACTTGTTTTGTGGACGAAATGTCAGGAGGAATAGGAGGGGAAAAATGGATTATTAAATCTATTAGAGAAAAACCATCAATGACTATTATAGAAGTTGTAAACTCAAAAGGAAAATCTGTTACCCTTAATAAAAAGTATTTCGAGGAGGACCTTCTTTATGGTCGTTATAAAGGTTGTATTAAATCTATTAAAGAATCCGATGACCTTCAATGGATTAGGGATATTAATCCTAAGGTGGACGAAGAAACTATTGATATTTTATACAACAAACCATTTTATTGGTATAGTCCCCTTGAAAAAAGTAAATGGGTTACTTTTCAAGGAATGCCTAAAATATATTGGTTAGAGGATGGGATTGATTCAGCTGAAGTTAAGGTTTGTACACACCGACATAATAAAGAAGGTTTCTACGTTAAAGATTGTGAAATAGAATTTAGTTCTAAAGTTGCTGGAAAATTTAACAGAGGTGTATATGTTTTACAACCAAAACTAACCAATATCAACGAGTCTAAAAATGATTTCGATGATTTTAGTTGGGTTAATGAAATACCACAATACAATTTTTATAATGGTGAGTATTATATCGATATAAGTGGTTTGGATGATGATGAAGCGTGTGAGGTACAACAAGCAATAATAAACATGGGTATTGATTGGGAAAAAGGAGATGGTGAAGTAGATAAAGACCACTGTGACACCTTTTTTAATAAAGGTTATATTATAAGAAGAGCGGTTTTATATAGAACAACCATATTATACGATGAGTACATTGATACCTTTGGTGGTGGTAATAAAGAGTTTATTACATATATAAATGGTCGTACAGACTTACTAGGCTAATCAAAACCTTTTTTCAAAAAAAATTACTGCCAAAAAATTTTTTAACTTTCCCCTTTTTTCTTACTAAAAAAACTTTTGAGTCGGAGTTCCATCCCATATACGCACTTTATTCATTACTCTTTTAGGTTCCATTGGTTTACGATTTCTAGGCCTTTCTAAAATAAAATCAATACCAGACGTTCTCATTATCTTGGGGTCATCCTTAAGACTATAACAATTGGGGTTTAGGTATCTAGTTTGATACCACTTAATTAATTCTTCTTTTCCTCTCATAAATTAACAAAAATAAAAAAAGGGGGGTAGGGGGGATTTTTGTTTAGCCGCCATTTTTTTTCTAATCCACATTTTCAGGTTTGTCATTACTGTAAGCACTAGGTGAAGGCATACCCGAATAATAACACCAATCATCTTCTTTTTGTTTTAATTCTAAAAAGGTTTTATCATTATCAGTTAGTTCACTTCTTAATCTAGGAATACCAGCTTTATCGTGTTGTTCCTCTGGTGTCCATTTATTCATTCTATAATCAAAGTTTCTACTATAGAATACAATAGCCCTTTCTTTTTCAGTTAATTCTTTACTCATCTTTGTTTTGGTTTTCTAATTCTAGTATTCTCTTTTTTGGTTTTGCCACATATCTCACACTTTAATATTCTAACATCCATATGTGGCCAACCACATTCTTTCCATCCATGAGTACAATTACGAAGTTTTCTTAGTTCTTCTAATAAGAAATCACCCACCTCGTCAACTATATTCTTACTCATCTTTGTTTGGGTTTTAATAATCTTTCTGTTTCAGCATTGACTTGATCTTCTGACCAATCAGGATTCTTAACATGAAGTAACTCGTGTAATATATCTTCTTCGTTCAATAGCCGATCATGATATATACAGGCCTTCTTCTTTACTCTATCTATCTGAATTCCTACAAAGTATTGATCTGATTCCGGAACGCCTTCTTCGTATACAACAGCCTTTTCATCAATTGCTTCTGTAGCAATAATCCATTCGCTAAGACCTAATGCATTCATCCAAATATGTATCATATCATTAACCACTAGGGTATCAGTTTGGTATGCAGTGGGTGATGGCATGCCTGAATAATGGCACCAATTATTTTCTTTATTCATTTATATAAGTTTACATAATTACCAAAATGATCATCAAAAGTTTTAATTAGATATTCATAATCTGATCCTGCCATTTCAGTCATTAAATCTTGAATCTCTTCAGGACTATAATTTAACTGTCGAGCTAATTTCTGAGCTATACCTAACAATACAAATGCATTACCATCTGGTCCAGTTAAGTCAATTTCAATAGGACCTGTTTTTTGTTTTCTCTCTAGTATTGCCATATCTTAAAGATTACGATATTGCTCTGGAATATAACTTCCAGCCATTACTACTTGACTTTTCTTTGCCATCTTTTCACGATAAGCTTTTCTTTCTTCTGATCCTTTCATACATTGAACCGCTGCTGAATTTGCATTAGATGATCTTGCATCTCTTTGGAATCTTCCTAATACTCTATCTTGAGCATCATAACCTTTTTTCATTTTTGACATATCTCTATTTTTTATTTGTTATTAAAGGGGTTTAAATTATTTTTATGAAAACGAATAGCTTCGCCATGTTCTTGAAACAAATCCTTTAAAGATTTTTCTAATGCACCTTCTCTGGTCATATTCCAATTAGTAAACGATCGATTGGTTTCAGGCCATATAATTTCGCACATGTATTGATTATCATTCGGCTCAGATTGGCCATCATCAATATTTCTAAATCCAGAATTGGTTAATGAAAGGTGCTTTAATGAACCTCCGGCTCTTTCTACTTGGTCTAAAATTTTTAGTAATTCATTCATATCTCTTATTGCTTATTAATTATTATATATAAATATAAGAAGAACTTCTCGTAAGTCCTAATTTTTTTCAAACTATTTTAGGCCAATAAATTGGCAAGTTAATTCAATTTCTAACTCTTCTGCTATCTCTTTCAATCTCCATAATGCTGCAGTTTCTAATTCTCTATAAAAATCTTCATCAATTCTATGCATTTCAAATCCTGGTCCATATCCAACGACTATCACAGCTTCTTGAAGGCTAACTAACTCATCCGTTTGATAACTTAACCATTCAGCATATTCAAATTGCTCTGGAGTGAACTCTTCATCTTCATATTCTGCATCATACTCAGCCTCTGCCGCCTTATAAGCATCTTTCCATTTCTTTTCAACAATGTCGCGGATTTCATCTCCAACTTTATCATTATGGTTATACATTTCCTTTGACCAAGGCTTAACAATTTCAATCCCGTACTTAACTTTTGGTGCTTTTTTCATATCTCTTATTATTGGTTCCTTATTAATTATATATAAATATAAGGTTAATAATCCATAAGTCCTAATTTTTTTGAAGCTTTTTTCCAGTAAAAAAGGACGAAGTTTCCAACGTCCTTTACCTAACCTAACCTAAACTAAGTTTATGAATATTTGAATTTTCCTTTTTTGAATTCATTATATGTACTTTTAATGTCCAATGCTAAATTTCTCATATTACCAACTTCAAAACTTTCACGGCCTTCTTTATCAGCATATTCTGGATATTTTTTTATGAACTCAGCTTGACTATTTTCAGATCTGATATATCTTGCAAAGTTATCCAATGCGCCAGACATGTGTCTTGTCACGGCATCTACTTTAACTTCATTACCTGACAATGTTGTCATCATATCACCATACTGCCCTACCTTAACGACTGACATTGCTTCTTCGATTGCCGCATTTGCCATCTTAACAATTTCACCAACCATTTTTTCAACAGCTCCACGACTTCCTACTTTATCAGCTAGCATACTTTTGTAACGATCTACATTTGATCTCTTCCAAGCTTTATGATCGGTAAATTTATCTTTACCTAATTTCAATTCAGCTCTTTTTGCTTTCAATGCTTTAGTTCCACCACGGAATGATTCCAGATCAAACATGTAAACAAAATCTGAATAGTCTGGTAATTTTTTTAATTGTAATGTACCTCGCTTTCCTTGTCCTATAGGATCGCCTAATCGTCTAGCTGACATAGAACCTTTTGAACCAATACCATCATTACCTCCGAAGTATTGAATCTTTCCATCTATAGTAACTGCCACAACACCAGGTTTAACAGCTTCCCAGCTATAACGGGTTCCAGGTAATTGTTTAGGCGATGTTGCTATCCAAAATGCCATACCTTTTTTTATTGCAGGATCACTCGTTGATACTTTTCTAAACGATCCTTTAGGAACTTTATCCCATGCTATATCATATGCCGTTGCAGACGATCGCCAGAAGTTTTTCCACCTGTTATCCATTCCGGCCATCTTACTTAATTTGGACGCGATTGGATCGGCAAATGCTTCGTTAAGGGCTTTCAACTCCTTAACTAATTCTTCTTTAATTATTTTACGTATATCAGATCTTTTCATCTTTTCCACCTATTCTTACTCATTTTAAATAAATATCCATTAGGCCTCTTATCCATTACTTTTCATTAAGATTTGTTTATAGATAAGAATATGTGCATGATAAGCACATAGAACTAATATCCCTCCGATCTCTGCATGTAATAGGCTATATGATAATAACGGTAGGCATGATACAAATAATATAAAATACCATTTCAATCTTTTTATATGATAAAATGAATAACCAGCAGCAATAAAAAACAATACCGCTAGGATGTTATGAGTCATAGGAAATGATTGTACTGAAAATGCAGTTAATAGTACTAGAAAATAAGATGGGAGTCTCCATTCTTTTATTGTGAAGAAAAAATATGATGTTATCACATTTGCAAGAATAAACAAAGGCTGGCCGGCAGTTAACCAATATGTTGATAACGACGATTCTAGACCAAAAAACAATATTAACATGAACGGGGTGATAGCTGCAAAACCGATTGCGGCCAATCTTATAAGAACCCCCAAATTCATATTTTTCCTTTTAATTATTTTTATGGTATATATTCAATCTTATGTGTTACAGTTCAGTCCTATATGTTATCGTATAAGTAGTTTTCCCGCTAACAACAGTTAACACATCTTCATCGAATTGCGCCGTGGTTGACACAATGTTTAAGCCATTAGTTAATCTGAATGGTCCGTTTGGACCAGTTTCTGCATCAGTTGGAGCGAGTATGATATTATCTTTTGAACCTAGAGGTTGATAAGATAATTGTCTACCACCGGATTTCAGAGCTGTATTAGTCATTGTAAGTTTAGGGCCGCCATTGATTGTTAAGATATATGTACCAGTACTAGCTATGTGAGTTGAAGCTTTTGGATTTGATATTTGGAATCTTCGAGCCGGGTCTTTACTAGATATATTAGTCCATTGAGCTTCATTGGTAAAATCAGCAATATGAGCTGTTAATGTTTTTGAACCACCTTCAGAAGTTACTGAATACTCATACCTACTTGTTGATGAATTATATTCTATTTCATAAGTATACGATCCAAACTTGCTGTCCAATGTAGCAGATGTCGATGTTTGGTTTGCTGCTATTGAAGCTGTAAATGGTTGTACCGGTGAAGCTATCCATTTTACTCCATCAAAAGAGTCTTGGTACGTATAACCAGCTGATGCAGTTGGTAAGTATTTTAGTTCGTCTTTTAATTGAGATTGCAATACTTGGAATCCAGGATTAGCCAATGTTATTTCATACACTTTACCAGCCGATGCCAACAACTGTGTTGCTATGATAGTCGGTGCTCCTTTAACATAGTTAGTAGCTTCATTTGGTCTGAACGGACCAGACTCATTATTTAGGAATTGCCCTTTTCGTATTTCAGTTCCTACTACAAACATTTGACCTGGGTCACGTTTAAAGGAAAGTGTAACAGCATCTCTTCCTTTTTCTTGTATTGTGTAAGTCATTCCTCCCAATTGGAAAAATTCACGTGAAGGTTTTTTTGATGTATCAGCATCTGTTTCATTTGCTTTACCATCTTCTATCTGAGCTAAACTTCCTGTAGACTCAGCTACTACTTCATTCACGCTTTTAAAGTTAGCTGGATCACCCTTTGCAAGTCGTTCTGTTTGAACTTTATAATCCTCTTTTACACCTCTGTTAATTGCTTGAATCTGTGTTGTTAAATAATTAGCATTATACAATTCAGCTCTTGATAGCTCACCTAATTGTGTACGTACATTATCTAATGATGACTTAATGGTTTGTCTAGCCGATGTATCAAGACTACCAGTTGTTGTCCAAGCATTACCATCTGGGAGTTTAACTTCATCAAATAATGTTTCCGTATTGATTTCAGTTTTAGCTCCACTTGTTCTTTGTATTTGCCGAGCTATGGATCTATATCCCTCTACCTTTGCACTGTTAGTTGTGAAGTTTGAACCTCTGTCACTTTCATCTGCGCTTTTTACTGCACTACCAACCATCTCGGTAACACTTTCTAAATATGTTGCTATTGATTGAGCTGCAATTGCAGCTGTACTATCTACGCTAATTGATTCTGCTACATAATCTTTATTAAGCATTACGTCTTTATCTGCTACGTCTAACTCAATACCAAATAATGTGCTTGAGCTAGCAAATAAAAGATCTACAGCTGTATCCGCAGTGAGGCTAGCATCTTCTTCTTTAAGATGATATGCCAATGTGGTCATAGGAGAAATTGTTTTGTATTGAGGAAAGCCTCTTAACTCTCCTGTAAATGCAACTCCTGTAATTGCATCAGTACCGCCAGTAACTGTTATATCTCCCGCAGGTGTATCCGGAAATATAAAATTACCAAGCGTATCAGTTACAACAGCTCCGATGTTACTAGTAACAGTTGCTCCTGAAAGAGGTCCATCGGAAGCATTACCTGCAAAACTGTTACCTCCAGCACCGCCTAACCAATTTGAATATGGATCTGGTCCACGGAACTTATAATATAATGATTCTTCTTTTAAAAATTTCTGTTTACGTTCATTGAGATTTAATTTCTCATTATCTTCGCGTATACAAAATTGTTGCCACGTTCCTGGATGTGGAAATGGATTTCTCCAATCTAATTTAATTCTGGGATCTTTACTCATTTTTTATAGCCTGTAATCTTATCATCTTCTTTTTCTTCTTCTCCACGTCCATAACCAATTCCTTTAGTAGGAGTCTTACCAGGCCCCTTTTTGAAATTGCTTTTTGAACGTTTACCTTTGCCCCATGGTCC
>WLWH01001265.1_pt1 | contig 17232 bp, 32 predicted proteins | sample 6712741 | NCBI WGS metagenome assembly WLWH01 (sample SAMN12718694, study PRJNA515312) | sponge metagenome | isolation source: marine sponge | host: Mycale hentscheli | place: New Zealand: South Island, Marlborough, Capsize Point | collected 2003-05-01 | reverse complement strand
TATGCAACACAAAGTTTTATCAACAGGACTGCACACAATCCTTGACAAACAGGGGAGAGTGCATGTATTCACAGAAGGCGAGTACACACACCTATCATGGTGGAAACAAATTAAAATCAAGTTTAATCTAAAATCAATTTAATTATGAAATCAATTATTTATCAAATCGCACAAGAGACAAGAGTGCGAGACAGAGAGGGCAATGCCATCTACACATTCACAGGAAGTCTGTTCACACTCATCTTGAGACTACTCATTGGGGGGTTATTCCTCCTGGCAATCGGAGGCATACTCGGATTTGTGGGTATGTGGATAGCAGGCGAGATAAGTGTAAGTGGTGCAAACTTTGGATACTTAGGGTAGTGTACGATGTATCATTATGGGTAATAGACTATTCGACTAATAGTGTATTCCACTACACAGACCTCAGCATAGAATTTGTGGAGAACACAGAGCTGTGCGAAGAGAGACTAACAGACCTGGGGTTCAATTTATCAAACATAAATTGGATGGTAGGAGAGAACACATTGTTCTTCACAGAGAAAATGTATAAACCTTTTTAATTATGGCAACAGAAATCACAGAGATTAAAAACAATTTGCATATATGGAGGACATACTCTCCAGAGTCTTGGCAGTACAAATCAGCTGAGAAGATGCTCAACAAGTATCATAGAAAGTATGGAACAGTAGACATAAGTATAATTCAAAATTTATTAAGATGAGGGAGTTTATTATTGAAGGACAAGACGTTATGGACTTGTTCTATAATCGAGAAGATGTTTATCGAGTATCTGTTTGCGAACATCAGCCATACGCAACCGAAAAAGAAAATCTTGAGGACAGCGAGTGGTATCAGGTTGTTGAGTTTGGATACAGAGGAATTGCCGTAGTTGACGGATGGGGGTATGCAGCAAAGCCAATTAAATATGAAGACGTAACAATGGTAAAGGTCAATATATTTCATGGAAAAGAAGACTATGATTACACCCTTATTAGAGATGAGGAATACCAAAAAAGAGGAAATGGATAGAGTAAGATGTAACAACTGCATGGCAGTTTATATTGAGCATGAATACGAGTTAGTATTCGAGTGCTCAAAATGTGAGACAGAAGATTTTTTAATGGACTTAAATTAAATAGATATGAGCAATCAAGAGTACAACGGTTGGACAAATTGGGAAACATGGAATGTAGCCCTATGGGTAGATAATGATTACGAAACGTATAAAAGAAAGCAAAGGTTTGTAAGGGGGTTGAGAATATTGGATTGGAGGGACTTCGTAGGTCACGTAGAGCATTTTTGCAAGGAGATATATCCAAGTGGCACAGCTGACATGAAAGATGAAAGCGAAATGGACAACGTAAACTATCAAGAGATAGCAGACGCTTGGCAAGAAGAGTATGAACTTGAAGACGAATAGATATGAGTTATTATAAATTGGAAGTAATTAACATAAACTAATAACAAATAAAAACAATTAAACAATGGCAAGATTTATATTAGATATCATGACAGATGACATCAGAAAAGTTCTTGATGTAATTGAAAGAGATGATTTCCTTTCAGACCAAGTTGCGTCAATTAGATGTATTGACGAAACAAATGACAATCAGTTTTATTCTTGGGATGAAAACACATCTCCAATGATGAACGTCTTGAGCAAAAAACAATTAGAAACCGACAGAAAAATTCTGTCAAATTATTAATCAATAAAAACAATTTGCATATATGAAGGACATAAAAAGCAAAGGAACATATTGTATTGTTCAGGATAAATATACACTATCAATCGACTATACATATTATGTAGAGTGGGGGGACTATGAGACTCCAGGAAGTGAGGACTTAGAAATCACAGCTGTATATTTAGACGAGGTAGACATCACGGATTTTTATTGGGATTACTTGCTTGATATAATAGATGAAGAAGTAATGCAATATGCAAGAGGACAATTATAAATAAAAGGGAAAGCCGAAACCCTGAAGAGTAGGCAACACAATTTAATTTTATTATTATGAGTACACAAGAGGTGGAAGCTATTGAAATACATGGCGACCTCCACAAAAGGGAAGACTGCGTTTTTTCTGAGTATCAAGACGAATGGATCTTGCAAGAGGACGCAGTAGAAATCTATGGCAACGACTATGTTGACCAAGACACAGCTGACGATGAGTTCAGCAGAGCTATGGACACAGAGTATTTACACCCTACGGATGATTTATGGTGGTGTGAAATAGGGGAAGAGTGGTTCTACGAGACCTATCACAAATGTGTATCATGGGGTGGAACAATTGGTCATAGCGAAAGTTTCTGCGAACACGATGACTATCGTTGGGTAGAATATGGACAGGCAGAAAGCTATTATGTACATATTGACGACTGCTGTTATTGTGAGGACATTGACTCGTATGCACATAATGATGACTGCCATTGGTCTGAAGAACATGAAGAATACTACTATGATGAAGATGAGATGCCAGAGAGCACGAGTTCAGACTGCATCAAGTCTTATCATTCAAACAAAAGTCCAATCAACTTCAATGAGGGTTGGAAACACAGCCCGTTCAGCATTGGCTTTGAGATAGAGAAGAAATACTTTATCAATGAGGGTGGAGAGACAGGTTCAAACAGAGGAGACTATGTTGGTTCATATGACTTCTTCTGTGGCTTTGAGACAGACAGCTCGTGTGGAGTGGAGGGCGTGTCAAACATACTGCCACTCGGCAGTCCACGAAGCGCTGTCAGGAAGAATGCATTCACTTGGATTGATGATGCAAAAGCAATCATTAACAGCCCTTGGGATAAGACATGTGGTGGACACATTACAGTATCATTCAAAGGTTGCAACGATGGCTATGAAATTGTAGACAAGATGCGACAACCACTCGCACTCATGTATGCATTGTACAGATACCGACTCAAGCGTAGCTACTGCAATCAAAACAAACCTGCGAAGAAAGAGAACAACGCAAAGTATTCTCCTGTAAACGTAAAGGGTAGCAGAGTTGAGTTCAGACTGCCATCAGCTGTCAAAAACACAACACAGCTCAAGCTAAGGTATGATTTGCTATACAAGATGATGCACCACTCGTTACAGAGAAGAGTATCATTCGAAGTGTTCCTGCAGAAAGTCAGGCATATTGTGCTAAAGATGTACAATGGCAACGAGCAAAAGGTTGACCACGTATACAATGTGGCAAGAGAGTTCAGGCATTATCTTATTGCAGAAGATGTCGGTGGACTAGTAGATGAATTTATTAACGATAAAAGAGAAGAAGATTAGTTATGTGTATTATTATAGTTAAGAACAACAAGAAGCTCATCAAGACAGAAACATTGATGACATCAGCAATCAAGAACCCTCATGGATTGGGAGTTCTGTGGTTAGACAAGTGGAACATTACCTATCACGACAGCAACGAGTTCATGGTTCTGAAGACTCAGCGACCATACATCGCACACTTCAGATATGCAACAGTTGGTGCTGTGAACAGGAAGAACTGCCACCCATTCAACATCAACGACAACGAGGTGTTGTTTCAGAATGGCACAATCTACAATCTTGGAAACAAGAAAAAGACAGACACTCAACACATGGCAGAGATCCTGTCAGACTTACCACGCAAGCGATGGAAGGAAGTGTTGGAAATGAACAACTGTAGATTTGTGACAGCCAACCTCAAGAAGAAAACCTTTCAGCTATACAACAAAGAGGATTGGATTACCAAAAACAAAATACATTACAGCAAAGACAATGTGCTTGGCAAGACTTTGATAGGAGTGTATGGTACGCTTAAGAAGGGGTACAGTAATTATCATGCACACCTAACAAATGCTGTACATGTGGGCAAGAGTTACACAGTAGAGAAGTATCCACTCATTATCAATGGGTTGCCATACCTACTCAACAAGCCAGGGGTTGGTCACAACGTAGAGATTGACCTGTTTCTTGTAGACAACAGCACAGAGCTACCTGACATTGATATGCTTGAAGGACATCCTCGTTGGTATGAACGCAAGCGTGTAGAGGTCGAGACAGAGAAAGGTAATGTGTTTATGCCTTATGTGTACTTCAATGACACAGTAGAAGACTCGGGCAAGCACCACAAGTCATACACTCAGAACACTTACATGGATGATTGGGAGACAAGAACTTACAACAACTCATATGTTCGTGGTTGGGATCATGTGAGTGAGTTTTGTAATTGTGCAAACCCCGAGCCAGTCAGAGACTACGATGAGTTGTATTGTGACATATGCTACGGAGAAATTATAGGAGACGAAAAAGAATTATTTAACTTTTAAATTTAATTATATGAGAACAACAGATGAACAACACTCTGCCAAGATGAGCAAGATGCTCAAGGGTAGAAAGATCGACAGCTGTCGATACATGACACGACAAGAAGCTGATGACATGGGTTGGTACAAACGACCACTCATCATGTTCTTTACAGACGGAAGTTACCTTATGCTTCAAAGTGATGACGAGGGTAACGATGGTGGGGCAGGACTATTTGAGTACCCATCAAAGCAAAATAAATATGAAGTAATATATACAATATGAAAGAAATAAGATACAAGATATACCTATATCATGGCGGGGAACGCCCAACTGACATTGTCTATACGACAGACATTGCTCATGCACGAAAGCTTGTGGCTAGCGCAGAGCATGGAGAAATTTACAATCATCAAAACATTTTAATTCAATAGATATGCCAAACCACGTATTTAATCATATATCGGTTGAAGAGCAGTATGCCGATAAGCTACAAGAGATAGCAAAAGTAGGGCTGTGTAGATACTACAAGCCAATGCCAGAAGAGCTAGTAGGAACAACAAGCCCTCAGAGAATGGGTGAAACAATATCTCAGGAGGAACATGATAGACTAACAGAAAAGTACGGTACTTCCGATTGGTACACATGGGCTAATCGAGAGTGGGGAACTAAGTGGGGTTGTTACGAACCTTTTGGAGAGGACACGGCTTATAATTTTACAACAGCATGGTCGCCACCCTCAAGACAAATCTTTGAGATGCTTGCAAAAGACATACCTGACTTCCACTACGAGTGGGAAGAGGAGCAAGGGTATGGTGCGATGTGGGATTGTGTAGGTGGAAATCTTGAACTAGATTTTGAATGGGATCTACCAGAGTGGAGCACCAAGAAGTGGGATGAACTCACAGGAGATATGTTAGACGAATACAGACAAAACCTTTATGGATATGACCCTGTTACTCTTTTAAAAGAAGACTACAGAAACATGCATGGAAGCTACAAGAGGGGATACTATCAAGGCTATATCTTGGAAGAGTTTTTACACAGGGACTTTAGAATAGCAGTAGATAAATTAAAACAAGGACATAAGAAATGGGAAAGCGCGAGACCAAATTAAAACTAACATTTATTGGCATGGCAGGTGTTATTGTTATACTTGTATACTTGCTGATATATGAAAACATATTATCATGAAGACAGTAATGATATTGGGATTGTTCACACTCATCATGGGGTTCCCCAAAATGGGAACTGATTTCCCCAAAATGGGAGAACAAGTAACTGCTACTATCTACCACGCAGTAGAAGGGCAGACAGACAGCACGCCATTTGTTACAGCAAGTGGCAAACACATCAATCCAGACAACCCTGCAGGACACAAGTGGATCGCAGTATCTCGTGACCTTGAGCCATTGGGGTTTGTGTTTGGATGTAAGGTCATGGTGACAGGCGCAGACCAAATGGATGGCGTGTATACTGTACAGGACAGAATGAATAAGCGTTGGACTATGAGAATAGACTTCCTTGTAAACGAAAGTATGCGTGGAGGTAAATGGGAAAACGTAACAATACAACTATTAGATGCACAATAAAAAATCCTTAGTTGTCGCTAATGTAGGCCGTTGTAATGCGTGAGTCAAAGTTGGTTGTGCTCTAATAGAATTGGTACTTATATGTAATGCCAACAAATTACAACAAGACTGACAGCACGGAAAGACGGCTCCCTTCGGGGATTTTATTAACTTTAAATTTAATTATTATGGGATTAGACATGTATTTGACAAAAGAAACTTATGTCAAACAATGGGATCATCAAACGCCTGAAGAAAGGCACGAAATAACTGTTAAAAAAGGTGGAGAAATCCATCCATTCATCAAGACCGATAGAGTATCTGGAGTGGTTGAAGAGGTTATGTATTGGAGAAAAGCAAACGCCATTCATGGTTGGTTTGTAGAAAATTGTCAAGGCGGAAGAGACGAATGCCAAAAAGCTCATGTAGAAATAGAACAACTGATAAAATTAAAAGAGCTATGTGAGCAAGTGATAATCAACAAGACTCCAGAGTTATTAGCGCCAACACAGGGGTTCTTTTTTGGTTCAAGTGAGGCCGATGACTATTACTATTCCGACCTAGCAGACACAGTCAGGATTTTAAATGAGGAGATAAACAAAGAAGAAGATTGGTCTGTAAGTTATTATTATCAATCATCATGGTAGTTTTAGTAGCTTGTGAAGAAAGCCAAATAGTAACTAAAGCTTTAAGAAAGCTTGGCCACGAAGCATATAGTTGCGATATACTTGACTGTAGTGGAGGGCATCCTGAGTGGCACATAAAAGGAGACGTAATACCACATGCATATAATCACCAATATGATATGATGATTGCGTTTCCACCGTGCACTCATTTAGCTTCTAGTGGCGCAAGATGGTTCGAGCAAAAACAAAAAGACGGAAGACAACAACAAGGCATAAACTTTTTCATGAAACTCATTAATGCTCCTATAGATAAAATAGCAGTAGAAAATCCTGTGGGTATAATGAGTTCTAAATACAGAAAGCCAAACCAAATAATTCAACCTTATGAGTTTGGGGATCCATATGAAAAAAGAACATGTCTTTGGCTAAAAAATCTACCTGATTTAAAAGCCACAAATGTTGTGACTCCTGAGCCAAGAGTAAAGTTTGATAGCGGCAAAACAATGCCAGCTTGGTACTCTAAAGCTTGGGGGATGAGTAAGGAGGAAAGGTCAAAGGCAAGAAGCAAAACTTTTCCAGGCATTGCTAATGCAATGGCAAAACAATGGACAATAATTTAAAATAAATTTGGAAATAATAAAAAAATAACTTATTTTTGGAAACACAATTTAATTCTAGCTTATGGGAAGATCAAGCGAGGAGTTTATTAGACAAAGAGAGAGGGAAACTAACTCCATCCCTCCCTATGTTCTTGACGACATATGGAGAAACTACTTTGAATATATTAATCAAATAAAATCTAGTAATGAAAAGAGGAATATTTAATCGTTACGTTGACTACGTTTGTAAAGAGACGGGGATATCTAAAGACCAACTGTTTCAAAAGAACAGGTCAGCTAAATTTTCTACAGCAAGATTTCTATTGTATGCACTTTGTCATCAAAGGCCTATGACTGTTGTTCAAATTGTTGATTTGATGGCAGAGAACGGCTATGAAATAGCACGAGCAGGTGTACAATATGGGATCGAGAAAATTCAAGAAGCCAATGATGTAGATGCTAATGAATTTATTAGCAGAGGCCTTAATGAATGTTCGTTAGAAGAAAGCTATGTTTGAACATAGTTTAGAAACCTTGTGGTACGAAGCCACTACAGAAAACAGGGCTGCGAATGTAAGCTCATCTTTTGAAGAAGCATACTTATATAAAGGTATAAGAATAGCAAAGAGAGATGATAACATTAAAATATACAACACTCGCAAGGCAGGTATGAACTACAAGGAAATAACTGATGAACAATACTATGAGTTTCTCCAAAATGGATTTAAAAAAGGTGCTCATGTTGTACTGCAAAGCACATACAAGGAGCAAATAGATAAAATAAACGCGAAAATTCAAGGAGAAGTAAATAGTAGAAACAACAAAAAGCATTTCGAAGCTTTAAAAAATCGAAGAGAATTTTTAATTAACAAGTATAGTAATTTAAATAAGTAAAAATGGGAAACACAAAGTCAACATTTAAAGAACTTACCGCAATCAATGTAAAAGGTAAGGTCGAGAAGAAAGGAAGATTCGATTACTTGTCATGGGCATATGCCTGGGCAATCGTAAAAGATAAATATCCTGACAGCAACAGGACTGTGTACGAAAGCGAACACACAGGAATGAACTACTTTAGCGATGGAAACACCGCATATGTAAAGGTAGGGGTTACAGTTAATGGAGTGGAACACATTGATTATCTGCCTATTATGGATAATCAAAACAGATCCGTGACTCAAGACAAGATCACATCATTTATGGTAAACAAATCCATACAACGTAGCACGGTAAAGGCTATTGGTATGCATGGATTGGGTTTGTCTTTATGGGCAGGCGAAGACCTTGTAGATGTTAGTGAGACAGCTCCTGCTGTAGCACCTCAAAAGAAAGACACACTAAAAAAGACACACGCCAATTGGAATAGTGTGGTTGACTATGTCAAGAGCAAAAGTAGTGAGCCTTTCTCAACAACAATCAAAACTATCGAGCAAAAGTACATAGTACCTACGGCTCTTAAAAAAGAACTAGGAGCTTATGTCAAGTAGTGTAATAGAAAAACTCAGAAACGATAGCGATTACTACGGGGAGTACGGAAGTAAGTATTTATCTAACTCAGATATTTATTCGCTACTTAAAAAGCCAAGAGAGTTTAGAAAGTCTGAGCCAACAGCTGAGATGTTGTTGGGCAGATACTTTCACACACTACTCCTGGAGCCTGAAAAGATAGAAAACTTTCCTATTGCGAAAGCATCAACTCGTTCAACAAATGTATTCAAGAATATGCTTGAAGAAACTAATTTGGGCAAGTATGATGTAATCCTTCAAAAGGAAGCCGACCTTGTATTCAATTGGGCGGAAGCCGTGAAAGAAAACTTTGTAATGAATACCGATATTTATGCAAAAGGAAATGAGTTTGAAGTTCCTGCAGTAGGTACGATTTTCGGTACGCAATGGAAAGGTAAGGCTGATATTGTAACAAGTGAAAATGTTATTGATTTAAAAACCACATCTAACATTGATCGTTGGAAGTGGAGTAGTCATGAATATAATTATGACAGCCAGGCATATATATATCAACAGCTTTTTGGAAAGCCTGTTCTATTCTATATCATTGATAAGAATAGTCTTCGGCTGAAGATAGCACACGCAAGTGAAGATACATTGTTAGATGGTCGTGATAAAGTAATGAAAGCAATTGAAGTTTACAACAGGTTCTTTGGACCTGAAGCTTCAGAACAGATAACTCAATTCATAGAATATGAAGAGTTTTAACATGGAGTCAGATGTGCTGCTCCAACTCAGCACTCAACCTTAATACTATAAACATGTCAAAAGACAAAGTATTTGCAGACGGTTTTCTATTCAAGAGAAGAGAGAACGCGCCCGATTTTGTAATCGGAAACATAAGTGTAAAAGTAGATGAAGCTGTTACCTTTTTAAAGACCAACCAAAAGAATGGATGGGTGAACCTAAATGTGCTTAACAGCCAAGCAGGTAAGCCATACATTGAATTGGATCAGTTTGTGCCTAAGAAAAAAGAAGCACAAGCTCAAACCGAAGAGGTGAAGCAGGATTTGCCTTTTTAATTATTCATAACGAAGAGACAAGGGGTCTAGTACCCCTTTTCTTTTCTCTTATCTATGTTGAAAATGTCAATTATTTTCCTTAGATATGGCAAAATCAAAAATTAATTTAATAAAATATATATAGAGTATATAGTAAAATAAAATCGACATGGAACAAAATCAAGTCACTATATTCAGAAACATAAAAGACACCTCAACTCCTTTCTTCCGTGACCTCGACTCTATACTAGATAGAATAAAGGAAGGGAAGTCTAAAGAGTTAATCAAACAGATACGTTCTGAAAAGAACAAAGAGGTCCGCCAGGAACTTAAAAAGAATTTACCTGCGATTTGTTTTTCAGGAACATTCAATAAAAGAAATGATGATAGTTTGATTGAGCACTCTGGGTTTATTTGTTTGGACTTTGATGGCTATAAGACAAAGAAAGACATGATGTCTGAAAAAGAAAGATTATCAAAAGACAGATACGTTTATTCTGTATTTGTGTCTCCAAGTGGAAACGGTCTAAAAGCTATCGTAAAGATACCAAAAGAACCACAGAATCATAAAAACTATTTTATGTCTTTAGAAAAGTATTTCAATTCACAATACTTTGACAAGACAAGTAAAAATGTATCAAGAGTTTGTTATGAGTCTTACGATCCTCTGATCCACATAAATCCCAACTCGCACCTTTGGACTAAGATAGAGGAACAAGAGTACAAGGTTGTAGATAAGTATTCTTCAAGACCTACAATACCTGTTACAGATGAAAACAAAATTGTTGACATACTGATGAAGTGGTGGACAAAGAAGTACGGTTTAATTGAGGGAGAAAGAAACAATAACGTATACATATTAGCAGCGGCCTTCAATGATTATGGGGTAAACAAGTCTTTAGCTGAATACATTATGTCTCAGTTTGAAACGAAAGGATTTAGTTTGCAAGAGATAAGGCAAACAATAAATTCAGCGTACACTCAAACACAGAACTTTGGTTCAAAGTATTATGAGGATGAAGATAGAGTGAATCAAGTTAGAATGAAACTCAAAAGAGGTGTATCAAAAAAAGAAATCCGTTCTCAATTAGCTGACTCTCAAATTGAGGACGCTGTAATAGACTCTGTCATAACTTCAATTGAAGAAGATGAAAGCGAAAAGAGATTTTGGAACAAGAGTGAAAAGGGAGTTATAACTATTATACATTATTTGTTTAGACAATTCCTGGAGGACAATGGCTTCTACAAGTTTGCCCCACAAGGAAGTAAGAACTTTATATTTGTTCGTGTTACAAATAATTTAATTGACCATACAACGGAAGAAGAAATCAAGGACTTTGTTCTTGGCTACCTTGAGGACTTAGATGATATGTCCGTTTACAATTACTTTGCAGACAAGACAAGGTTCTTCCGTGAAGAGTTTCTTTCTTTACTTGGAACGGTTGATGTTTACTTTATTGAAGATGATAAGGACACAGCTTATCTCTACTACAGAAACTGCGCAGTAAAGGTTACAAAAGACAAAAAGATCACTATAGACTACCTTGATTTAGGGGGGTATGTTTGGAAGGATCAAGTTATTGATCGTGACTTTGAAATGTGCGAGTCATTTGATTGTGACTACAAGACATTTATTTCCAACATTGCAGGAGATAACAAACAAACAGTCAAGTCAATGAGAAGTACGATAGGATATATGCTTCATGCATACAAAAATCTTTCTTATTGCCCTGCAATCATTTTGAATGATGAGGTTATATCTGATAATCCTGAAGGGGGAACAGGTAAGGGGTTGTTTATCAACGCATTATCTCAAATGAAAAAGCTTGTTGTTATAGATGGAAAGGCTTTCAACTTTGAGAAAAGCTTTGCTTATCAGCTTGTTTCAGCTGACACCCAGATTCTGTGCTTTGATGATGTCAAAAAACATTTTGATTTTGAAAGACTGTTTAGTGTTGTTACTGAGGGGCTTACGCTTGAAAAGAAAAACAAAGATGCAATCAAGATACCATTCAAGAAGTCTCCAAAGGTTGCTATCACAACTAACTACGCTATCAAGGGTAGAGGAAATTCTTTTGAAAGAAGAAAGTGGGAGTTAGAGTTTAAGCAATTCTATACTAAAGACTTTACTCCACTTGTAGAGTTTGGAAAGCTTTTGTTTTCTGAATGGAATGAAGACGAATGGTGTGTGTTTGATAACTATATGGTAGAGAACCTTATGTTCTATTTAAGTAATGGCCTTATCAAAGCAAACTTTAAAAACCTTACAATCAGAAAATTATCAGCAGATACATGTCACGAGTTTATCGAGTGGTGTGGGTTGGTTGGAACTGACAATTCAAATGAAGCAATTAAATACAATGAAAAGATTTACAAGAATGATTTGTACATTGAATTTATTGCAGACAATCCTGACTTTGCTCCTAAAGCAAAACGTACAATATCTCGTACAGAATTTTATCGTTGGTTAAATTCATTTGCTTTATATAAGACAGGAGTTAAGCCTGACGAGGGTAGGGATCTCAATGGTAGATGGGTTATATTTTTAACCAAACAACAAAAAGAGATTCAAAGCGTAGACGAAACAATACCATTTTAATATGAAAACAGTAAATAGTTTATCGGGCGGAAAGACATCAAGTTATATTGCGGCTAATTATCCTGCAGATTATAATGTCTTTGCCCTTGTGAGAACCGATGATAAAAAATGCCTGTTTCCAGATAAGAAGTTAAGACAGGTTGTAAGCGACAAAATAGGACAAGAGTTTATAGGAACTCTTGAAGAAGATGAAATAATCTATACCATTCTTGATTTAGAACAGTTTATAGGAAAGAAAATAAATTGGGTTACAGGCATTTCTTTTGATGAGGTGGTCGAAAAAAAGGGAGGATGGCTTCCAAATAAGCTACACAGATACTGCACAACAAACCTTAAACTCATTCCTATATTTGAGTGGTGGCATGAAAACATAAACGATCCTGTGGAAATGAGGATTGGTTACAGGGCCAATGAAGTAAAGAGGGCTATAAGAATGAATGAGAAGCGAAACGAAAAAGGTCTTTTGGAAATCAAAGCTACAGTATCAAAGCACCCAAGTGGAAGAAACAAATGGGAGATTTTTGAATGGCAAAACCCAACATTTCCTCTTATTGATGATGGGATTTACAAAGATAATGTCGAGGAGTTTTGGAAAGACAAGCCTGTTAGGTTTGCCTGGATGAACAACTGTGTTGGGTGTTTTCATAGAAATCCAATACTCTTAAATAAAATGTTTTCAAAGAATACAAATAAAATGCAATGGTTTGCCGATCAAGAGATTGGAAGAAATGGAAAAGGAACTTGGAAAACAGGTATGACTTACGAACAAATCAAAAAACACAAAACTCAAATAGAGTTATTTGAGGATGATTTTAACGACTGCGATAGTGGATACTGTGGATTATGATAATTTTAAATGGTGTATTGAAAACGATTTTCAAGTATACATAAAACCAGAGGATAACAGCGGTAATTGTAGGATAGCAATTAGAAAAGGTGGCATCTCTACAGATGGGAAGCCCTCAAAATATGATAAAGAAAAAGGCGTAACTTTGTATAGCAAAGAAACCGTAGGAGAAGTGGTGTATAAAAAACAGAAACACGCCATGGAAAAACTTCCTGAGGTTTATGCTTATCTAAAAAAACGCTATGGAAATGTATGATGAACATGATCAGATACATTTTGGAATGTTAAATTCCTATGACATAGTAATTTACAAAGTGCCTTTTTCCGAGCTTGCAATTACCGACACAAGCTTCTTTATCCACGACATAACAAAACCTATCACAGTACATGTTATTGATGATATGATTTCTTATTTCGAAGAAGAAGAAGATTATGAAAAATGTCAAGCATTAATGGAAATTAGACACGAATATGATACAATTTAGAGATTACCAAAAACAAATTATTGAGAAGTCAATACAAGTGCTTTCAAAGCATAGGTTCTTGTACCTATCAATGGAAGTAAGAACAGGCAAAACACTTACCTCACTCGGATGCCTGAATAAAATGATGAGTGTGAACAATGTATTATTCATTACAAAGAAGAAGGCAATAGGCAGCATTGAGTCGGACTACGAGATGCTCAATCCTAGTTATAACATTTTTGTTATAAACTACGAAAGCTTACATAAAATCAAGCAGCGAGGTTGGGATGCAATTGTGTGCGATGAAGCACATAGTATGGGAGCTTTCCCTAAACCCAACAAGAGAGCTAAGCAAGTTAGATCCCTAATACTAACCAACAATCCGTATGTAGTTTTGTTATCGGGAACACCAACACCTGAGTCATTCAGTCAAATGTACCACCAGGTGTTTGGTATACCTAGCAATCCTTTCAACAACTACAGTACGTTCTATAAGTTCGCTAGAGAGCATGTAAATGTTACTCAAAGAAAAATCAATGGGTTTATGATTAATGATTACAGTAGGGCAAAAGAAACTGTATTACATGAGATGCAACCATACATGATATCATACACACAAAAAGAGGCAGGGTTTGAGACCACGATACAAGAAAAAGTATTGCATGTAGATGCACCTGACTTTATATACAATATGTGTAGCGATCTAAAAAGAGACTTGGTTGTTGAAGGCGAAGATGAAGTTATACTTGCAGACACAAGCGTAAAGCTTATGCAAAAGCTTCATCAAATGTATAGCGGTACTGTAAAGTTTGAAAGCGGAAACTCAATGGTGTTAAGCACATTCAAAGCCGAATATATCAAGCGAACATTCAAAGGTAAAAAAATAGCAATCTTTTATAAGTTTAAAGAAGAGTACAACGCACTAAAGGAAGTGTATGGAGAAAAGCTGTGTAATACCCTGGAAGACTTTAACAACACAGACAAGAACATTGCGCTGCAAATAGTAAGTGGAAGAGAGGGTATCTCTCTAAAAAATGCAGACTATCTTGTGTATTACAATATTGACTTTAGTGCAACAAGCTATTGGCAGTCACGAGACAGAATGACCACTAAGCATCGACTAAAGAATAATGTCTATTGGGTGTTTACACGAAACGGTATAGAGCCAGATATATATAAGGCTGTTACAAAGAAGAAAGACTACACACTTAGACACTTCAAAAAAGATTTATTAACTTTAATTTAAATATAATGGAAAAAGTAGGAAGATTTGAAATAACAAAATACTCATTTGAAATGATAGAACATGAGCCAAAGATTGTGATATCAATGGTAAAGGTTTTAGATACAGATGGAAAGTATATTAAGTTTGCAAAACTAAAAGAAGTTGAGCCATATTTATCTATGTACCCTATATCTTTTGCAAAAAAATGACAGAACAGCAGATACAAGCAAAGAGAATTAAGGAGCTAGAAGCTCAGGGATACTATGTTATTAAATTGATTAAAACCAACAAAAATGGCATACCTGATTTAATAGCAATACCGAAAGACTCAGATGTTTTATTTTCTGAGATCAAAAAACCTGCAGGCAAGGTGTCTGCAATACAACAATATAGAATTAAAGAACTTAAAGAGCATGGAATCAAAACAGAAGTATACAGAGGAGGAGTTTGAATTAGATGAGTATTTTATCAAACAGATCAATAGATTTAAAAATGGAGTATCAGTAAGAATAGCGGCCAAAATAGATGAGATGTTTGGCTTAGGCCATACCAAAGGTAGAATGAAAAACATTGCAGGGCATGTAAATGATAGTAACGGAGAGCCTGTTTTCTTCCTGGTAGATTACTTTAGAGAAACAGAAGATTCACCCATAGTGCTTATAGATATTAAGCAAATAGATGTGGATAAATATTTAGATTATATTAACCTTAACAAATACATCAAATGAAACCATCAAAAAAAATTAAATTAAATGTACAAGAAAAAACAGTATTAAAAGCCGTTTGCAAAGCAACACAATTAAATGATATACGCAATACAACTCGAAAAAGAGAGTATGCTGATGCAAGAAGTATAGCGTATATAATTTTTAGAGATATATATAACATGACTTATCAAAGAATTGGATCTATATTTGGCAAGGACCATGCAAGTGTAATGCACGGATATAAAAGCGGTAAAACACTTATGGATTATGATAAATATTTTAATCACAAGTATCTCGAAGCAATGGCTTTGGTAGGCGGCAGGGGTGAAAGAATGCAACAAATTGTTTCAGAAATAAAATCATTAGAAAAAGAGTTATTAACATTACAAACAATAGAATATGAATTATGAATACGAAGACATTGACAAGATTGTAGATTTTAAATCTTGGTCAAACAAAAGAAAAATAGACGAACTTTTGCGCATAGATTGCGTGATGTACACGAATCTGGGTTCAGATAGTACTAAAACTGAGCGTGAAGCGACAAAAAAACGCTCAAGATCCATATACAGGGCTATTTCAAAGATTGATAAAGAAGCGGGTAAAAATTTGATATATCACATGGATAGTTAATAACTTTTTATTGATTTCTTATTTATAATTTATAATTTTAAGAAACAATCAATGAATGACTATCCAAAAAAACAACCACAATTCGATCAACTTCATCAACATTTTGATGAATCAAATCAATTCATTGACTGACGATGTTTACGAATCCTTGATGGATGAAGACAATGATGCTCTAAGAGTTGCAATCAAAGAGCTGCATCAAGTTCTACGGGATACACAAAAACTAGCAGACGATGAAATATAGACCTCGATTAAATGAGGAGGAGTATGCATTAATTACCAAACACCGAGCTCTTCAAAAAGAATGCGAAAGCTCAGGCATCCCAATGGATGAAGTAAATCACTATTGGTATAAAGGCAAACACTTTTCTCTTCATGTAAAAAACAAAGGTGTATCTCCAGAAGAACTGAGAGACGACATTATCAAGGCGATGGACAAACACTCGCCTAGCTACCGCAAAATAAAGCGCAAGAAACTAAACAAAGGACACTTACTTGTAATTGATCCTGCCGACATTCACATCGGCAAGCTTTGCTCTGCCTTTGAAACAGGAGAAGAATACAATTCGCAAATTGCTGTAAAAAGAGTTAAGGAAGGTGTTGAAGGTATTTTAAATAAAGCTCAAGGCTTCAACATAGATAAGATACTTTTTGTTGGAGGAAACGATATACTTCACATTGATACACCTAAAAGAGCTACTACAGCAGGAACTCCACAGGATACAGATGGTATGTGGTATGAAAACTTTATGACAGCCAAAAAACTTTATGTTGATATACTTGAAATGCTAATTAGCGTAGCTGATGTACACTTTGTCTACAATCCGAGCAACCATGATTATATGTCAGGATTTATGCTTTCTGATTCAATACAGTCTTGGTTTAGAAAATGCAAAAACATAACATTTGATTGTTCAATAGCGCACAGGAAAGCATTTAAGTATGACAAAAACCTTATTGGAACAACACATGGGGATGGAGCTAAGATACCTGACTTGCCACTTATAATGGCTAATGAGTTTGCTCAAGAGTGGGCTGAAACAAAACACAGGTATGTATACACGCACCATGTACATCATAAAACAAGCAAAGACTTTCATGGAATAACTGTAGAAAGCTTGAGATCACCAAGTGGAACAGACTCCTGGCATCATCGTAATGGTTACGG
>WLWH01001264.1_pt1 | contig 17236 bp, 26 predicted proteins | sample 6712741 | NCBI WGS metagenome assembly WLWH01 (sample SAMN12718694, study PRJNA515312) | sponge metagenome | isolation source: marine sponge | host: Mycale hentscheli | place: New Zealand: South Island, Marlborough, Capsize Point | collected 2003-05-01 | reverse complement strand
ATCGAAACCGTATTTTTTCGCTATCCACATAACTGCTAACGCTATATTCAGACGCATCTTTAACAGTGCCAGCTTGTGGTTGAATTGCGACTAACGGCATAAGCTGTTACTCCGACTCTTCCTCTGGCTCTGGATCATCCCAATATGCATCCCAAATTGTTTGATCATTTGTTAACAAGTAATTCTGCAATGCAGTTTCGTTTTTATCAAACGGTACTTGCGTAAGTGGATTTCGCGCCCCAACTCGCAAACGGTATGTATTAACTGGTGTTTCACCTTCTTCTACTATCGTGCGAGCAATAGCATTTGCCTGTCCATCATCATAAAATGATGCAACAATTTCATATGTTTCATTTTTAATATTTCGTTTAAGCATCGCTCTCTACTCCAAAAACATAAACAGTTTGTCCATTACCAACTTTTACGGTTGTCCCTGCTAAAAGCGTTAGCACTGGCGAATCTATTGTTTGATAGTTCACTGGGCCGTAAGAAAATTGGCTATAATGACGAACCGCAACGCCACCTGCTTCGAGCGAGGCCCAGTAAGATCCGTTACTTGAATTAGTATTTGAAGCCCAGCCAACGAATTTGCGACCTGCTGGGACAGTATAAACGACTGTCCCGTTGTTTTGCGCTGTAGCCGCAATTTGTTTATCGGCTTGTGCCGTTGCTCCTGCTACTGCTGGGGCATCATCAATCGGTGTTAACATTTTTTCTCTCCTTTATTGATCTGACAATATACCGCTCACCCTCACTTTAAGTGATGGAGCTTTTGTATATGTGCGGCTTGAAATTTGCGTTGCAGTTGGTGTCCCAAAACTTACAAACATATTTGAAGGCCAAACATTAGAAGGTATTGTTGTGTTTGGAATTAAATTTACAGCAGTTGTTACATTGCTATAATCTACTTTTACAACTTTATACGCTGAAGAGGATGATGAATTTAAGTTTCTAAAGTACCAATTAGAGCCATCAACGTAAGCTGGCGACATCGTTTGACCATCATTTCCAGCATACGCACCTGAAGTTGTAGCCGCATAAGAATTATCAGAACCAACAGAAATCACCATATTGTTACTGCCACCATTTTCAACAACATTAGAATCAACGTTTATGTTAGCCGCTGATTGTTCGGCTACCACTCTTATGCCGTTTTGAGTTGAGTTACTGCCTTGATCTATTATTCCAGAATTATTTGTGTTATCAATTTCGTCTTGAGTAAACGTAAAAGGATACCAATTATTGTTATCTTTTGAGTACCAAAGCATATAACGACTGACAACAGTATCGTAGGTTAGTCTCATTTGCGATTCTTGAGTAGATGGTTTTTGTGCGTCAATTAAAGCCGTCATATTCCACGCAGAACTATTATTACCAAATGGATCTGATGAACCTGATTGACTGTTATTGTTAGAGGAAAGATAAACCCATTTTGGAATTGGCGTTGTTGACGCATCATTCGTTAATGTCTCTGCAAATTCAACTAACCAGCCCCTGTTATTAGCGTTTGAGTACCCACAAAAATATCGTTTATTGTTTGTGTGACGATTTTGAAAATAGGCATTTAAATTATTGTCGTAGGTTGTTCTTCCAGAGAATGCAGGGCTGTCAGCAAAAATGCCAGTTTGACCGTGGTAAAAATCAGCCCCACTAGAACCACCTGTGGTATTAGCCGCCGTTAAATTTGTGGTTGATTCATCTAGGTCGTACCATCTAATTCTCATATTGGATGTACCATCACATTTTATCCAAAAGATGTACCTGCTACCGTCAAAAATTGGTGCGTCATAACTGCTTTGATAGTAGCCATAATACGCATTAGTATCGGCATTCCATACTGCAAATCTACATGAACTAGTGGTGCTATTCCCAAAAACAATTATTAAATTTACCCCATTAGCATTTGTATGATGGACTTTATAATTTCCATTTGGAACGCCACCAGTCATTGAATCGTAAGATCCAGTGTAAGTACCTGTTGTTTTGTCTACGGCTGTTTCGGTATTTAATGTCGGTTCAGCTAAACCGTTTACGCTAGGGCGTATGGATTTTACAAAATGACCGTTTGCAGTCCCACCATTACTAGTTTTTCCAGAGCGCACATTTTCATCTAAAAAATCTATGCTTGTAGCTGTAGGGCGTATTGTAAGCGTAGAACTAGCGTCCATAATTGCAGAGCCTGACATTCCCAGTCTATCTCTTTTCGCTACAGTACCTAAACTTGTAAACTGACCAGTGCCTAAACCCGCTGTTAATCCAAGAGTAGCAGTAGCCGTGATTGCGTTGCTATTATCTCCCTGAGTTGCTTCAATCCCCTTAATAACGTAATGCGTAGAAGCGTCTGTGGTTAACACATTTGCGGCACTCCCTGCCTGTAGCTCACTGATGGTGAACTGCTTAAACGCCAACTGTTTGACCTGATCTGCCATTTTTTATTCTCCTATGCGAATTTCATTTGGGTGGCTACGCCGCCACCAGTAGATTGATTTATCCAAGTTGGTGCGCTGGTTCCATTGGATGACAACACTTGCCCTGCCGTTCCAACCGCCGACATCCCTGTGGTGTTTGCGGCAGTCTGATATGGAATTGTTCCAGCCGATCCACCTGTGACGTTTAGGTGTGTAGGTGTGCCGCTTAAATCGCTATAGGCTCCACTTGTCGCAACGGTCTTTATAGTTGTGCCGCCTATCGTTGGGGAGCCAGTAAACGCTGGGCTGGCAAGAGGGGCTTTAGCGGCAAGTAATGGATCTAATCCTAAATTAGTAATAGCACTTGACGCTGATGCTAAGTCCGAAAGATTATTGCTCTTTAAAACGAAATTTGCACTTGCAGTCACGCCGCCTTGAAATGCAGAACCATTCCAAACTTTTAGCTCATTTGCCGCTGTGTCAAAATATAAATCTCCTTGACTGAGAACATTCCCCCCACCGTCAGTTGAGGGTGGTGAGGAAGCAATTTGATATAAGTCTGCAAAATTATTTACGTCTGCAACGTTAGTTGCAACAGTTGACACCGCAGATGATATACCAGCAACGGTTGTCACATTTGATGATACGCCAGCAACAGTTGTGACGTTAGATGATATACCAGCAACGGTTGTGACGTTTGCATTGTTCCCAGCTACCGTTGTTACATTTGATGCTATATTATTAACACCAGTAACATCAGAAGCTATTGCATTTACTCCTGACACTGCCGCGCTGATGCCAGCAACCGTTGTTACGTTAGCATCTATACCAGCAACAGTATTTATATTTGTAGCATTTCCAGCAACCGCATTAATGTTTGTTGCGTTCCCAGAAACATTTGTAATGCTGGTTTTTAATGGATCAGTGTTGACAGCGGTTACGTCTGAGGCAATCGCATTAACGCCGCTGACTGCGCTTGAAATACCAGCCACAGTTGTTACGTTAGAACTTATTCCAGCAACAGTTGTTACATTGCCAGAAACGCCAGCAACAGTTGTGACGTTGGCACTGATACCAGCAACCGTACCTAAATTATTTGTAGGTGCAATCTGCCCTGCAACAGTCTGTAAATTGTTGTTGGTTATCTGTGGTGCTACTGTGGCAACGTCTGCGCCTGTCGCTAGATCAATGCCGTATAGAACAGAACCAGTTTGCCAGATCAAAGCTGTGGTGATATTTGCCGCCACTGATACGGTTGCAGAACCGTTTGAAAACGTAATGCCGTATGTGCCGCCAAGCGCATTATGAATTATGTAAAAACGCTCTGTTGCTGGCAACGTTACTGTTGGCGTTCCAGACAAGCTATTATTTGTAAATCGTAAAACCCTGTTGCGTGATTGGTTGCTGACATACTGTGTTGTCGAAAGCGTTACGTCACCACTTAGCGCGATTGTTTCAACGCCAGCTACAGCCTCATCTATCAGGCTTAAAGCATCTGAATTAAGGCTCGATCCCCACGTATCTTGGAAGTCTCCTGTGCCGATAAGTCTAAGGCCCAGCCTATCTGATGGTGTTGAAGCCATTGGTCGCTCCTAAATTGTAAACCAAAGTGTTGGTGATGGCGCAAAAAACATTTTGCTAGTCGATGCGGCAATAGTTGTGCTTGCCGCGCTGTTTACTGTTTCGTTAGTTTGGCAATAAACCGTAGCGGTATTTGCACCGCTATTTCGTATGCAGATAAAGCTACCTTCATATGCCAGCGGTAACTTAACTCCGCTACCGCTTCCAGCCGTTGTAATAAGGACAAGCGTTGCGTTGATTTCAGCGGCATCTGTCGCGGTACTGCCTGACGCTGTGAGAGATTGCGCCGCCAAGTCTGAAACGACTGGGAGCCTGTCTCTTTTTTTGTTTTCGAGGTCTTGGACTGCTTGCTCAACTGGGAGTTGGGCCATGTCATGTTACCACAACTGAAACATCTAAATCCCAACGCACCTCATCGTCAGCGACATGCAATGTTTCTATTTCGCCTTCTGCCAATCGTAACCAATACAGCTTATCGCTATCCTGTTTTAAAAATTCATTCGCCATTGCCAAGCAAATACACCGCAATAGGCGTGGGCTTTGGTTTGTCAAAAAATTGGTTGTATTAGACGGCCCTAATGCTGTCGGCTGTGCATAGTACCGCCAGCGATACGGGAACGTTGCATTAGGCGCAATTGGGAAAAAAGCGTTTGTGCTATCAACATAAAACGTTGTTGGTTTGCCTTGGCTAACGTTGCCGCTTGCGTCATAGGATCGCGCCGCCTCTATTGCATCCAGTGTGCTGTGCTTAATCTCAACCTTTTCTGTGCCACTATAATAAAATGAGCGTGACGCTACAAAGTCGCTAGGCACTGCTATATAGTCTTGCCCAACAACCATATTGCCAGTTGCAATTGACAGCATTTCACGCACACGCAATCTGCGAAAAATCCAATCCTCTGCTTCACTCAAAACAGTCGTTGCAGAAAAAGAGTCGTTGTTTACCCAATTCTGTATTGAGCCATCCGTACTTTTACTTGCTACTAGATTTGTGTAATCCATTTTTTATAGCCTTAAATATTGTTTCTGGCTCAATAACCGCATTGCAAAGTGATGCGCCTGTTGTTTCGTCCTTAGAACAATGCTCAAAAGAAAAGTGCAACCTGTGACATGGAAAGCATGGTGCTTTTTCTGGCAGTATTTCCTTTGCATTAATCCAGTGTTTTGTTAGCTGTTCTTTCCCGCTATGGCTGAGTAAAACAACCTTATGGTTTTTGCTTCTGCCAACAGCGTTTAGAAGCCCTGTTTCTGGCCCTACAACAACGTCTGCCGTATCTGCTATTGCCATGCTCCCACGCATCGGCAACGTACCGCATTGAGCCGCTATACGGCTTACATCGCCATGTATTTCCTGTGCTTCTGCAATCGCGCTATCTTGCAATGCAATTGCCTCATCATCGCCCATAAGCATTATGTATGCGTCTGTCTCTGCTAACAGCTTTGCCAGCACCTTGCCCATATGCGGATACCACTTATGAACGGCAGAACCAGCCACAGCCCAGCAGATTAACGGCGCATCAAACCTTTGCCGTATTTCTTTGGCTTTCGCCCTCTCATCACTTGTTGCATAGAATACGGATCGAGAAAAATTATGTTTAACGCCAGCAACATCATGGGTACGCTCCATATAATTTGCATTAAACAGTTTATGCCTTGCGCTTTGAGGCCAGAAAAACTTTGCGCTATCAGACGATAATAATAATTCGCCCTCTATGCTTTCACTTAAATTAATTACCTTGTCGTATTCTGTTGCGATTGCATTCCAGTATTCTAGCAGATCATCGTTATCAACCTGATCTCGATCTTGCACCATCATCTTATCAACATGAGGGTTGGTTGCGTTGATAATGTCCTGTGGTGTTTGACAGTTTAATGTGATGTGGTGGCCTTGCTCTTTCAGCAACGGAAACACACCAGCGCAAATTATCTGATCGCCCCACGCACCATATCGAATAACCAAACAAGAATTTTTAGGCTTTGGCTTTTCAGCCAGTTGTTTGTTTTTGCTCATCACCAATAGGCCGTATCGTTTTTTTGCAACAACCATGTCAGGCCAGAGATGTTTTGCGTTTTGCTCTGCTTCGTTTTCGTCTGAGTTTATAAAAACAATATTGCCGTCAGCTTTAACGACTCTTTCCCATTCGGCTGGTGAATTATTAGCTGGTATTTCTTCGCCGCATATAACCAGAGCATCTAATGCGCCGTCTTTTATGATGCTAACATCACCTGTTTTTTTCCAGTGATTAAACAGCGCGGCATCACCGCCAATCTGCATCACTTTACCGCGAGTAAATGGCACAGAAAACCATTTTGGATTTTGTATTTTTTTTTGCATTTTCCTCTTGACTGTATGCTAGAAACAGCATATATGTTGTTTATTGATTATTTATTTGGAGAAATTGACATGTTTTGGAACATTAAAGAACACAAAGAAAACGGCGAAATCGTTATTAAGACTTTTGACGAAATAGATTACCCAAATGATCACCGTAGCAAAGCAAAGAGTGAAGCATTGTCATATTTTGAAGATGCAAAAAATGTGGCAGAAGCTACTTATCGTATTTTAGCGTCAGACAGATCAAGAAATAACCGCACTGAAGATGAATTGAAAAAACTTTATAATGATGCGGTTTGCAGAATTACATTTTCAAATTGTTTGGACGTATTGCTGGCTGAAGCAAGGCTTAAAAAAACAGACACTTCTGGTAACTTCAAAGTTAGCCTTAAAGGTATTTACAGCTACCCACAGTAACCAACAGGGGCTACGGCCCCTCCTTTTGGAGATTGATATGACTTATGAAATAACAAAGCTAGGTGAGACAAGTAACGTTGATACATTGGCAGATGTTGGGAAAGAATTTTTAACTTTTGGTCAAGGCAAATATGATATTGAATTAATAGATAAACGTTGGTCACACAGAAAGTTTATTTTAAGCTTTTTGCATTGGAACAAAAAATACATGGTTAAAGAATGGGAAATTTCAAGTTTTGAAGAATCTAAAGAACTTGCCGAAAAAGAAATTTTAGAAAAAGTTGGTCAGCTTGTTATTGACACTAACCCTGATAGCAGAAATTGGTGGCATGATCGTGATGGTGCTTTTGATGCAGAAAAGAAATAGGAGTTATTAATATGAAAATTCATGTGCATTACACAGTTGAAGTTGATGACAAAAAGATTAGAGAATATTTAGAAAAAGCTAATCCAGATAAGCAATGGTTTAATCCAGTAAATGGGCAAGACGTAAAGAAAATGCCAAGAAAAGAAATTTACAATTTTGTTTGGAATATGCTTGCCAAAGAATCAGTTGCTCCTGTTAACGCTTTTTTTGGAAAAGCTGGGTATGGAAGCCCAGTGAAGTTATATAATTTTAGAGAACAGAAAATTGAAAGACCCGCCCCTCGACCAGTAGTACATCGATACTTTGATGAAAACCTTGAAGAAATTTTTAAATAAAAACAAATTAGAAAAGATCAGGGGCTGGAATTAACCAGCCCCTTTTCTGTTACTTACCGCTGTAAGTCATTTTGGCTTTTGTTGCCATAGAGCCATAAGGCGTTTTGTCAGCAACTCCAGCAAACTTAATATTGCTTTTATCTGGCATTGTGCCAGCAGTAGAAGCATTCTCAGGTGGGCAAGCCTCCATAATGGTAGTTTTGCCACGACCAGATTGTCTTAATATTGCCATGCTAATCCTCCTTTAAGCGGCAGATGCCCACTCGACAATTCGAGCGTTTGTTGCATCGGAATGAACAAGACCAAAGCCCTCAAGAGCGTACCAGCCCATGCCCATTGAACGACCATAATCAGTTGGAATTTTCCCTCTGATTTCTGGAGCCATTGAGATAACTTCTGCTACCGTATCGCCGCCAAAGAAATAGCACCAATCGGATTTACCAGTAGTCCAGCCTGACCCATCTCTAGCATTACCAGCTAGAACTTGAGTTTGCTCTACAAAGCGCACTGCTTCAAAGCGACCAACTTCACCATTGGTAATCTTTCTATAACCAGTGACGGTATATTGATCGATTGCCTCTAGTTCGTCTTTCAAGTCTCTGAAAGTTGTTGGCCTTGCAATAGCAATGTAATCATCGCTTTGGTATGCAGGGATGTTACGCTCTTTCATCAAATCGCTAATCTTGCGAATATGATGCTTATTAAGAGCATGGTTGTTATTTGCAGTTGCCGTACCATTAGCATAAAGCGTACCTGTTGATGCGGCGGCACCAGTTGCAACATATTTCAACGGAGTCAATTTGAATTTTGACTCTGCTTCACTGTCTAGCACCTCACGGCAATCGCGTGAAAGTACGTTTCTGGTAACTTCCGTCACAGAGTGTTTGCCAAAGTAATCCGTAAGGCTTGTGAAAGGAACAGTGTTGCCCCATTCAGTAACCGTTGCGGTTGCTTGTGCAATGGTAAAGTTAGTCTCTGGCATTGCAGTAGTTTCAACAAGCTGTGCGCCTTTCGTTGCCATCTTGCTGTATACATTCCAAGTCACACTGCTACCGTTGTGTAATCCCTTCTGGGAAAAATCCTTGGCATCGCAGAACTGACGGAATTTCGTAGACGCGCGAACTTCCATGCGTAGAACTGAACTCAGTTCGTCAGCATACAAATAACCGCCTTTGGTGTTGGTAGACCATAATTGTCCAGCCATTTTTGTAGCCTCCTAAATTGGCGTTAATAAACTGGCAAATTCCTAGCCTCTCTTTCTTCGCGAATAATATCCGCTTGGGATAAGGGTCTAGGTTCTCCCCTATTGGGAGTTGCCGCACTAATTGATCGCGGTTGTTTTGCCACGCCAGCTTTACGACTTTGCTTTTCAGCTAGGCCGTCAGTTGGTGTTGCTGAACCCCCTGTTTTCCAATCTCTGGCTTTAGCACCAGCATTCCTTAAAAGCTGGTCATACGATCTAACGGAGCCATAGTTTTTTGCTCTGGCCTCTGCATGACGCTCATTCCATTGCTGGACAGGTGCGGCATTCAGTTGTTGTTCCGTATATCCCAAACTCATCAAGTCTTGCTTGACTTCATCCAGATAGAACCGCCCTGCGACTTGTTGCAGTATCGGATCATTCTTGACCTCAGGGTATTCTTCCAAAGCATTGTTAAGTACCTGTTGCTGTGCAAGTTGCTCCTGTGCAATTTTAGCCGCCATCATCGCCATTTGTTGAGGGGATGCTTGTTGACCATTATTGCCATTTCGCAATGTTGCAACCACATTCCTAACGTCAGCTTCCTCGCCATACATCAACGCTTGCACAAGAGCATCATCATCTGTGGTAGATGCTTGTTGTGGTTGTTGCTGTACTGCTTCCTGTGGTGCTTGCTGTTGCTGTTCAAGCCGTACTTTAATTTCATTGGCTTGACGCAACGCCGCCGCCGCATCTTGGAAACGTCTGTCAGCAGAATCTGATTTCTGCGCTAGGGCTATTACTTCTGCTTCAGTTAACTCTTTAGTTTCGCCGTTTACGACTAACTTGAGTTTCCGCGATTTATCGCCTGTCGAACTTGATTCTGTTGCTGGCTTAGAGTCGCGCACTTCTGGCCGTCCATCTCTGGGTGGGCTTTCGGTTTCGCTATCGGCTTGCAATTCTTCATCATCTTGGGCTTCTGAGAACTCGCCATCTGACTCGCTCTCAATTTCGTTTAGACGTTTTGCCGCTAATTCATCCTCGATTGCATCTCTTGGATTTACGGAAACGTCATACTCAGGAGCCTTGGTTTCTGACTCCTTTACGTCTGGTTCGACATCCTCAGTAATGAGGGTAGTTTCCTCCATTGACATATTTTTTCCTTGGGTTGGTGTTTAGGCTATTAGCCTACAGATCGGTGATCTGTTCCTTGTCGAGCATTTCACGATGCGCCTGTCTGCCATCATTTACAATTTGCTCGATGTCTTCTTGCATACAGCTAAAGCGTTGTATCTCTGCTTGTATGCGTCTTATCTTTGCTGTTTCTTCCTCTGGGTCTAAATCTACCAGCTTGTCCTTTAGATCATCCACACGCTCTACCATGCGGCCCAGAACGTATTTAAATAATGGTGTGTTTAACTCTGCTTCAACATCTAAACCAAGTTTAGCTAATGCTAGTAAATCATCGTCAACTGTCATTACATCACATTAACATTTTTGGTCGGCAATAATTGCGCCCTTGCTAAATCAAGTTTAAAGTTTTGCTCTGCAAGTGCGGCTTTGCCTTGAACGTCCATTTCAGCCTTCTTAACGTCCATCTGGCCCTTCATCTGGGCCTCTGCCATCTTAACTTGCCTATCAATGTTCTTGTCTTGTAGCTGGCCTTGTGTGGCTCTCAATGCCTGTCCTAGTTGCCCTATTTGCGCTTGCAACTGGGCAATCCTTGGATCATCGCCTTGCTCATTTTTAAAGTTTAAGAACCGTTGACCGTCTTTATAACCAGCCTTACCAAATAGCTCTTTTGCTATCTCTTGTACGCCAGATGTTTCTAGTACGTTAGGGCCATAGACTTGCACAAGTGGCGCGACAAGCTGTTGAAACGACTGTATAGCCATTAAGAACTTGCGGCCCTGCATCATTGGATCAGTACCGCCAACACCAACGTTAACCGTCACTGTCAACTCGCCCTGCAATAGATCGTCTGTAATCTGGTTGATGCCATACTTCTGCAACAAGTCTGCTTTCTCTGCCGCAATAGCTAAGATCACAGCGTCCGTTTCGTATGCTTGCTCTAAATGCACCATCTGACGTAACACAGGCTCAACAAATGTTTCTGAAAATACACGCAAGTCATATTCTGTTAGCAGATTGCTTTCACCAGATAGTAAATGCATACCGCCAACAGTTTCATTCATGCGCCTGTTCGTGCTAACAGAACCGCCGTTGAAGTTTCCTGCCAGATCATCAAAATCTGCATTGATACGGTCTTGCTCTGCATAGGCTTGGCTATTAACTGGTGGTGGAGCCATTTCTATAACGTCTGTGGCTGGATCATCCATTGTAATAACTTTAGCTGGTGATCTGTTTGTCAACGCTGGCACAAGTGCTTTGTTGCCACGCCGCACCTTAACCATTGGCGTAAGGCTAAACTTTAATGCGTCCATGCGTAGGTTTGCTAAGTCGTTTGCCTCTTGCTGTAGACTGCCAAGCATCTCAACACGGCTAGATGGATACGGCTTAAAAGCCTCGACATTACTAAAACCAACCACAACTGGCCTATCGCCGTTCTTGCAATGCAGATAGATTTCTGACACTGGGACAGGATCAGTAAGCAATGCCGCCGTTGCTAAAGTATAATATTGATAATCCGTTTCCCCACGCTTAACGAAATTCTCATGCACAAATAGAACCTCATAATCGTCTATTGGCGCATCGCTAGATGTTCTGTCTGGCCCATCAAACAAATGCCTTGCATCATCAAGGTTTGTTTCGTCCATCTCTTGGCCCATTTTTAGCGTTGCATCATCCAACTCTTTCCAAGCTGGCTGACCGCTTTTAGGGTTATCTGTTGTCATCATTGCCTTAACATCAATGGCGAACATTGGCCGTCTGACGATAAGGTATGGACTGCTATTTACTGGGTCTAGCCAATCTGACGCTGGATCAAACAAAATGTTTTCTGGCTCGATAGGCTCTATCGCTGGCCTGTCTTCCACAACAACCATGCGTGGCTCAACTTCCAGATCGCCATCCTCATTAATGATTGGCATATCTGACTCATCCATAACAGGCTGTTCGCCGTCTTCTGCTTCCTGATATTTCCAATAAATCTTGGCGGCAGTGATGCCGTAAATATCTGCCGTTTGTCTTGCCCCAATCACAGTACGAAACCAAGGTATGGTTTTTTGCAGTCGATAGTTTAGCAACTCTTGGATGATCGCCGCTGACGCTAATTGCTGTTCATCATTGTCATTTTGTGGCGAAATATTAACAACGTCCTGTGTGCTAAAAAACGCTTGTGCGGTAGTTGCTTCGTTTTTCCTTATGTAAGACCGTATTTTTGGCCTAAAGAGTCGTGAGCGTCTTTTAAATGCGTCTGAGTTGTATTTTGAGCCAGACGGATGTTCGTTGTTGAACAGGTTGATGGATCGCTCCCAGTCATCCCTGTGGCTGGTCTGCACATAATCAATCGCAGTGTCATAACAGTTTTTTGCCAGATCAAGCCAATCGGTATCGTCTTCTGAATCCATTGTTACTTCGTCTTGGTCAGCGTCGTAATCCATCAATTTGGAGTCAGCATCACCATCTGTAATACGCATTGGCTTCTCACTTTATTCTGGTCTGCTACCAATATTGTGAAATGCTTTATCTGCCGCATCGGCGTAAGCTGATAAATCAAATCTGTTTCGTGCTATTTTTGATCGCTCTAATATCTCGCCGCCAGCCCTCATTACAGCCCTCTCGAAATCAGGCTCTTGGCTCAGATTGATGAAATAGCCATGATCTGGCGATAGTGCTTGATTGCGAACAATAGCAATGCCATCACGCAACGCCACTTGCCACTTGTACCCCTTGTAATGGCTATCAAGTGTTGCCGCCGCCCTAGATGCCATGTTTACCTCATCAGGCGTAGGCATCTTTGCTGTGTCACGATAGACGTTAATATTTTCTGTCATTTAGGCTGACTTGGTGCGGCTTCGCCTTGGATCACATAACGACCACGGCCATGACTATCGGTTGCATTGCTTGGTTTGCCAAACTTGTAGACCCACGGCCTTCGTGACTTCTCATAGAAATCGCGGTCAGCCTCTAAAACAACGCTTTGCCAGCTTATCACTGTTTGCGTCATTTCTTTTTGCCGCCTTTAGGTTTTTTCTTTCCGTACATTTAGCTATCCTCAAAGTAGTCGGTTTCGTAAAATTGTTCTTCGCTGGGCCTATGATCTGGACTAGCAAAGGTAAGTAGAAACGCATCAGCTAAATCTGGTGAGCCACCAATGCGCTGTTTGGTTTTGTCTTTTGGCTCTACTTGAATTTTGCCGCTTGCCGTCATCTGGTATTTTGGTGCGGTCAATTCGCCAATTAAATCACCGTCATCTGGCATTTTGCAGTCGCGGCTTTCTAGCCATTCACGGCCTCTAAACCAAAGTTCATCACGCAAACGCATGTACCTTGCTCTAACGCTAGGACTCTCTGCCACATTGATGCCAACGGCTGGCAAGTCTTCGTCTTGAAGAATGTCAACTACACCAGCCCCGATGCCGATAGAGTCAACACAGATTTTGTTAGGCCGTTCAGAAATTGCTGTTTGAAGGTATTCGTCAATGATGATCCCTGCTACCTGAGTTACCGATTTGTTGCGCCAGCTTTTCACAGGCTCTAGCAATGTGTTGCGTTTGCGTTTTGCTAATGCCGTTGCATCATCGCCAAATCGGGCAACGTCAACGCCCCATGTTGGTTGGCCTTCTAGCACATCAACGTCACGCCTTATTGCCGCCTCACACAGCGACAAAGAGATGATTGCGTCATCAGATTGCTCTGGGAAGTCACCAAGCACCCTGACGGCGTATATGGCACTGTCAACGCCATACTTAAATGCCATTTCATCTATGAAAGCTGGATCAACCCTAGTGCTGTCTTCGCAACTGACACGCTTTGTCCACCACTTTGATCTATGGCTGTTAAACGCATCGTAAAAATAGCCTGATGTTCTGGTAGGGTTGCCCACCATCAGCGTCTTTGCGCCCTTAGTTGACATTGCGCCTTGGCCGACTTCAAAAATAACGTCATCAACACCAGATGCCTCATCGATGATAAACAGCATATTGTCGCTGTGAAACCCTTGAAACGCTTCTGGCTTCTCTGGACGGCTTACCCTTGGCACACTAAACGATGTATCAGGCTGGGCTTTCAAATAAAATCGTGTTGCAGTCAGTTCAAATAACTCTTGCAACTCTTTGGGCATTTTCCTGTGCCATGTCGCAAGTTCTGACCACAGAATATCTTGTAGCTGGTGGCTTGTAGGAGCCGTCACAGCAACCTTTGCTGGTGATTTGGTGTACATCCACCAGAGGATGGCCCAAGCACTAAATGCTGACTTTCCTACGCCGTGTCCTGACCGTACCGCTATGCGGTCATCAGTGCATAGACTTTGCAGTGCTTCCTGTTGCCATATCTCTGGCGTTGCCCCTAGTGCCTGTTGGACAAACATCGCTGGATTCGTCTGCCACGCTTTGCCCAATGTCTGCCACTGTTCCTGTGAGCCATTCATAAATCGTTCCGTTTACCTCTGCTTCAACTTTCTGTTCCACGCTGGCTAATTTAGGATGCATATACGGAGCGCAAGATTTCGCCGCATCCATGCGAGTATCAAACTCCTGTGTTGGATCACGCATGATATTGAGCATATATTCTAAAGGGGTTATGCCCTCTTGAGCGCAACGCTCCGCAATCACTTTTGTTTTGATGTTTTTTGTACCAGCTTTTCTGCCGCTGTTTGGCCTTGGGCCACCTCTAGGCATATGTCACCTTTTGATTTCAGTTTGGTTGTTTTTCAATTAATGAAGTGTGCCGCCATGCCATTCAAAAACGTCTTGACCAGCTAAAAGCGCGGCGTATTTTTCTGCTTGGTCTTGCTCATCGCTGGCAAATCTTGTCAATTCGACAACCAGAAATGTGCCATCACCACGCTCATAAATTGCCACTGTTCCTTTACCAATATCTGGCACTTTATTTTTTTCGTACATAAAATGCTTTCAAAAAACAGACGGCCAGCGCAAAGGCCAGCCGTCTAGTTTAAGGAGAGGAAGAATGTCAGTAATGGTCGATGAAACTTACGCCAGCGGCGAAAAAGTTAGACTTTCAATTTTTGGAGAAATTGGCCGCTAGGCGCAAGTTTAATCGTGAAAACAACATACAGTATGACTTTTTTCCGTCAACCCTTAATTATGCTATATGTTGTGCGTAGACGTTTGCTTGGGTTCGTGGGCGGTGTCCCACTGTCCCAAACCCTAGTGCGGGGACATTTGGGACAGTAGTTTATCGCAATAATGTTCCAATGCTTTCGTAATAAATTTTCCCTTTGTTAACCCATGTTTTATAGCAAGATAATCAATGCGGTCAGACAATCGTTCATCTATTTTTGCCCCTACGTTCATCATTTTTATATCATCAGTCATTTTGAAAGCCTTTCTTCTATCGCTTGTCTTCTTTCAACTGTTATATCTGCATACTCTTTACCTTGCTGAATCGTGTTGGCTATATCGTCCTCTTGGCATTCAGCCCAATTAATTAAATCAGGGTCGGTGCTGTTTTCTATTACTGCGTTTAGAGCTTTTTTAAATGCTATAGCAGTCTCTATAACATCCTCCATTTTCATTTCTTCACAAGTAGCTTGCTTGGGTGTGACCATATAATAGTTCATCAGTCTTCCATCCAAGGTTGATTGTGAAACCATTTATCCCTGCGGCTGTTAGTATCATTATCAATAAACTGTCGGAGTTTGTTGTGAATGGCCTGATTGTTTGGGGCATATTGTGCCATAGCTTGCGTCAGCAAATGTTCCAGCACTGTAGACCGCGCAATGTTAAATGTTTCGCAGAAAAATTGCACTTGCTCTAATAAAGTTTCTGGGAAAATTTCTGCTTGTACTGTTACTGGGCTATCAATCCTTGGTTGCTTACTCATTGCACCACTCCAAAAGCTACACCGAAAAAGAATATGAGGGTAGGAAGTGCCACCAATATCAGTAGCACCCCTACAATGTCGCTTATCCATTGCCACATTATATATTCTCCAAATTATTTTGCGGCTTGGCATAAGTCGCGCCTGACTCAAGTGATTTTTGGATAAGTTGATTAGACAAAAGGTGTTTGTCGTTCACGCTTTCAAAATGTTCTTTTGCCTCATCAGTCATCAACCCTGTGCCTTTGGTTGGCGTGTTGCCAAGCACTGACATAATGAATTGAATGCTGTTGTACGCATCTGTGAAACTTGAATAAAGGTTTTGGATTTCAGATACGCCTACATTATTTTTAATGTAAGCAAGCGGCGAAATCATCGTGCTACCACTTTTGACAACTTCCGCTGGAACTTTATCGCCATCAACTTGCAACGTTGTGCCGACATCTTTATTGCCGTTTAAAAAATCAAGCAACCCAGCTTTATCTGTGGGAACTTCTATTTGTTCAAACTTGCCTAGCTTTTTAGCATCAGCTTGTGTGCCAGCCCATTGACCGTCATATGTTCTGTAAAGTCTCATTTAATTTCTCCAAAAATTAATTACATATTGGAGTCTACATTACTTTTAGTAATTAATCAAGCATTAAAAACAGCATTATTGTAGTTTATATAGAAACAGCACTATTGACGTTTCTGTAAAATGCCGTTATATAATAAGCATAACTGATTTGGAGAAATTGAAATGAGCGCATCAGCTTTAATAATTGAAAGATTAGAAGAAATTTTAGCAGACCTTATCACGATTGCAGATAAGGAAGACTTATTTCTTCAATACCCTAATACAAACGGCGAGATAATTCTTTTGCTTACTGATGAAATAAACAAAATAACAAAATATTTATTAAGACGTAAAATTCGCATGAGTTAAATACAGGGGCTACGGCCCCTACCTTTTTTGGAGAAATTGAAATGATAAAGTTTATAGACATTTACGAAACCCACCCAGATTTTAAAGGCGTTGAGTTTAGCTACGCAAATTATGCAATGTATACAGACGTTCAGCCTTATGAAATTGTCAGAGTGGTTAGCGACAAATGTTTAGAAGTTCGCCACATGGATGCTAAACAACTTCACACCCCAGAAGACCTTGGTTGGATCAGTGGTGGATTTGCTGGTCACGCAACTAAAAATCGTGAGGGGCAAAAATGGGAAATTACTTCTAATTTAAATAACAGAGTTTTTAAAATTCGTAGGCAGAAAAACGGAACTTGGAAAAAAGCAGGTGGTGGCCGTTTTTATTTATCAACAGAGCCACACAAATTTCACGATTATAATTTTTAAATACAGGGGCTACGGCCCCTACCTTTTTTTGGAGAAATTAGAAATGACAGAACCAAAGACCATTATACGGTTGCGTAAAATCTGCGAGGATAACGGCGTTACGCTTCATTCTTCAGACAGTGAAAGCGGTTGGCGTTTTATTTTTTACGCACCTCTAACATTGTTTTGGCAATCATCAAAATCTAATGTGTTGTGTAGCTTTGGCGGCGCAATTTATGGGATTATCGGTATTTTAAGAGAAGAACTTAAAATTGGTTTTTTTGAAGACAAAGAACGTTTTTTATCTGAGTCAGAATGGTCAGAGGAAATGTAT
>WLWH01001259.1_pt1 | contig 17260 bp, 34 predicted proteins | sample 6712741 | NCBI WGS metagenome assembly WLWH01 (sample SAMN12718694, study PRJNA515312) | sponge metagenome | isolation source: marine sponge | host: Mycale hentscheli | place: New Zealand: South Island, Marlborough, Capsize Point | collected 2003-05-01 | reverse complement strand
TATCTGGGTGCGTTGCACCATTAGCTAATACAGAAACTGTTTGTCCTTCAAGGTGATCTAATCCTGATATTGTACTTACAGCACTACCACTATAACTTAATGCACTATCTAAAAAATTAAATGATGTATTATCTGTTTGATCAAAATCAAACACATTTAATATTTCTACAAATCTTCTAGTAGCACCATTAATTGTTCTTTTAACAATTACATAAACTTGATATTCAGTATCGTCAGTTGGAATAACTGCAACACTTTCACATACTGCTTTACCTTCATTAGTTTTTGTTAATCGAGTAGAATCATCTAAAGATGTGATAGTTAAAAATCCTGTAGACAATGGTAATGTCTCTGTAATAGTAACTACATTACTACTAACTGTTGCTGTAAAATCAGAGTCAGCATCTATTAATGTTTTTAAATTTGTTGCTGTTTGGTTGTTACTTGTTGTTGTATGAAACTTACCAGTTGTAGAAGATGTAGCAGAAGTAAAGGTTGTAGTTGTGCCATCTGCTTTTGTTAAAACTATTCTTGTACCATTTGCTATGTTTGCATAATCAGTAACTGTAATAGTTGCATTACCAAATCTTCCACCAAAAATATGTCTGTGCCAAGCAGTTACTTGTTGTTCTCTTTGATAAGTAAGACCTACTAACTCACCATCACCTCTTACTCCATAAACAATTTGATTGGGTTCTTGTTGATATGCAATCTGTGTTAGACCCCCTTCACTAATATGTTCAGCAAGGATAGTCATGTCAGGTGCAATATAACCATCTACATCAAAGTTATAAGCTAGTTCTCTAATTTTTCTTTTAGCTCTTTGTAAAAATAATGTGGCATTACCTACAGCTATAGCATCTACATTTGCTGCACCATGGTTAGATTGTTTTTTAATTAATATATTTGTAGGTGTAACAGCACTATCAGTACCACCACCTGATACAGTAAACTCACCCCCTGCTGTACCAATAATTAAAGTTCTAGTTGCTGTCATAAATCTGATAGCATTAACTTGGTTAGATGCGATTGTATAAATGATTGCATCATCATCAGCTACAGTTCCGCCAATGTTTGCATCCATGTTTTCATAATCACCAGACTTTGAAAAGAATATTGTTTGTGGTTGATCAGTTGTTCCTGCAAATACTAATCGTTGTTCAAAAAAGGTTACGCAAGAAGGATGACCTGTAGTGTCAGAAAAAGCTCCTAAAGACCAATCTGCTGATGCAGTAGCTGATCCTAAATCTTTTATAATCTCTACTGTAATATTTGTTGTATCTGCTCTTGCAGTAACTTTCATATAACCATCTCTAAAATTAATTAATCTTCCAATGTCAGTTGCTAAAAATCCACTACCACCATTTATTCCTGTAACTGCACTAGCAACTACAGCAACTCCTGTACCTACTGTATGTGATGCTGGATTTAAAGTTGTTGTAGTAATGTTAGCATCCATGAATGGACCATTAGTAAAATCTACATCTGTTAATGTCCAAGCAGTATGACCAGTACGAGATAGTTTTTCTACTTCATGTTCTGGATGTGTAATGTACATAACATCAGCACTCTGTGCGAACTTAATATCAAAAAGTTGTGCAGTAGTATAAGGTGTTGTTAATTCAAAAACTTTATTAGATACACCACCAGAAGTATAAGCAGTAAATGATGAACTATCTATATCAACTCCATCTTTATCTTGTAATTCAAATGTGTTTGTTGTTTTGTCTGCAACTAAAAATCTTTTACCATTAACTTCTGTCATACCAGAAACACCACTAATTAATACTTCATCACCATTTGAATAACCATGTGATGTAGCAGTTACGACAGCAGGATTAGCAGCAGTGATTCCAGATATAGTTTTATCTCCTTCTAATACAGCACCACTATCTTTATAAACTCTCATTTTTAAGTTTGAAAACTCAAGCATATAAGTTTGTGTTGTTGAAAATTCAAAAGGTATTAATCTTGTTTTATTTGCACTATTAGCAACTTCCGCTAAAAATGTAGAGCCGGGTCTACGAGCTGCTGAACCATGTGGATATACTATTAAATTTTCTAAAGTTGCACAGCCAGAAGTATATTTAGTTAGGTCTGTTCTGCCATCTAATCTTGGCGATAGTTCACCACCTGTAAAGTTTGTTAATTCAACTGCAACTCTAGCCATTTATTAAAACCTTGAGTTAATAAATGTACCTGCGTCTATAACATCTGTCATGCCTAAATCTTGTTCAACATTTTGACCTTCAGTTGAATCTACAAATCTAGCATCTTTTAATTTATCTTGAAACAAATTATACATATTTGTTGATGTAGTATTATTGGAAGTAACTGCAAAAGCTATGTCAGCACTTAATGCTGCAGATAAAGTTTCTCTTAACAACTCATCATATTCATTAGGATCTGTAACTCTACTAACATATAATATTTTCATAGAAGATGTGTTACTTAATATTTTTCTACCTTCTACTTTGTAGTTTGAATCATAATCTAATATACGAAGTAATCTTAAACAATCTGCTGGTAAAGTATAAGCAAAACTAAAACCCCACGCAGGAGCTGTAGTGTCTACTGCTATTTCTACTCTTTTCTGTAAGCAGTTCCAAGGGTGTGATCTAAACACACTATCTCTTACTTGAGTAAATCTTGAGTTACAAAGTCTTGCGTTTTTTGAATCTTCTGTAAGTGAAAGTATTGTTGTTGCACCTAATTGGTTTAATGCTCCATTACAAATGTCTACTGTTGATGCCATACTACCTCTTTATAATATACTTGCGTCTTATTTGTCTATCTTTTTCTAACGCAAATATTTCTTCTGTTGTCTTTTCTTCTTTAGTATCAAAGCCATAATGATTTTTAGAATCGTTTTGAAACCTATCTACTAATACATACCTATACACATAATTATCTTTTTTAAAATGTAATACAGGTTTTAAATCTTGTATCTTTTTCATGCACTCTAGGGGGTTTCCACTCTCGCTTTCACCCCCTAAAATTTTATTTATTAGTCTAGAACGTATGTCATCTGAACTGTAATAAGTCCAGTTGCATTTGCTCCAGCTGTAGTAGCTGTAACAATTAAACCATCTGGTGCATCTACAACTGAGTTTTCACCCAATGCTGTAGTTGATGCAACAGCTGAACCTGTAGCAGAAGCTGAACTAGCTGCTGCTTTATATTCATCTACATCTGCTGCTACAGTAGTTCCTGCTGCATTAACGTATGCTGCGTGTCCTACTGATACAGTTGTACTTGAACCAAGTGCTGCATGATTTAATCTTCCACCAATTATTCTAGCACCATCTGGTAACTTGAACATATTGATAGTTTCTTGAGCAGCAGCAGAAGTAAAATCTGCGTAAGCAACTCTAACTCTACCATGTAGTTCTGTCGTACTTATCTTAACAGAAGGTGTATCTACAGTTTTTGCATATTGTGTTGAATTAGCCATATATATATCCTCCTATTATGCTTCTTGACAGATTATACCAAGAACTTTTGCTTGTTCCATTCTAGTAGCACCAATGCTCATACAGTAGTAAACTTGAGTAGCATACGATTTGTCTGCTCTTTCGTCTATTCTTGCATTAACATCTTTACCAATTCCTAGAGTGATACCATCTTGTGCAAAAGCAATACAAGTTCTGTCGTTACCTGTTTTGCTAAGTCTATTTGATACAGTAAAGTTAAAACCAAGGAACGAATTTACTTCGCCATTTGCCAATGCTTTTACAGTATTGAAATCAGATGAAGTTACTTCAGTTGTTCCTAAAAGGTTTGTGATTTGCTCTGGTCCTACAACAATGTGTCTTGGGATAGAAGGATCAACACTTGCTAAATCAAACTTTTCTTTTGCAGTTCTTAATTTTGCGATTGTTAAACCAGCACCACCAGCAGCGATTGCTGTTTGAGCAGATTCACTTGTTGCACCTGTTTCACCAGTAAAGGCAGTTCCAGTTGCAGCAGCGATAATAACATCATCCATTGCTCTTCCCATTGCGAAAGCAGCGGCTTGTGCGTAAGATGATGTAGGGTCAATTAAAAGACGTACTTTGTCTTGTTGATCAATAAGATCAGCATACTCGTAGTCCGCAAGAGATACTCTTCTTCTTGAGTGAGGTGTATCTATTTGTGGAGTATCAGAGTGTCTGCTAGTTTTTAACTGAGCAGTTACCGAACCTACTTGGTCAAAGAAAGCATTTTTTCCAACAACACTTTCCTGTCTGACTTTGTCTCTTAATAATGATCCCATTTGTTGAGATAACATTTGTATGTTAGCAGAATACTGCTGTACAAATGCTGTAGTTATTTGTGATGACATAATTGTCTCTCCATTATTATTATTGTTATTATAAAAATCAGAAAGGTTATCCACTCACATGAGTAGGCAATTCTTGGATTTAAACTCTTTTAGAGTAGAAGTCTATTCCTTCTTGGCAGTAAGGTTCTTACGAATTTTCTTACTTATTATCCAATTATAGTATTTTTCTGCAGTTGGCAAGGGATCATTTTTCTGATCAATAGAACCGACCTCTTTAACCAACCGCAATACTTCTAACCGAATTTCTCTATCATTAAGATTATTTATCTGCATTTAACATCTCTCTTAATGTATAAACTTGTTGTACAACTTTATCGTGATCTGGATGTTGTTTGTTCCAATATGGTCCATCAGTATCATTAGTAATAGTTGATATTTCAGTTTCAATATCAGCAACTGTATTTACGTTTTCACTTTCAGTTGCAACAATTTTATCTTCTGACATCATGTTTGCAATTTTTGCAAAGCCTTTTATTATTTCTGGATGATCACCAAGTCTTATTCCATTTGATAAAGTCATATCTAAAATTTCTGGATTTATATTTGCTTTTGCTAATGCACCAGCTTGTTTAACTTTACCATCAAAGTCTCTACCCCATTCTTGTCTTAACTCTTGTTCAGCTTGAGATTGAGCAGTTTCAGTATCTATCTTTGCTTGTTGTGCAGAGCCTTCCATATTATTTTTATAAAAATCTAATATACCTGCTGCTTGTTTATTATTTAATCCTAATTTATGAGATTGTTCTGCAAAAGATTTAATTGCACTCTCATCCATATTAACTACATCTGACTTAACATCAAAATTATATTTGTCTGCAGATTCTGGTCTACCTAATTTTGTGTAGGCTTCATCCCAAGTTTCTTGAGTAGAATTTTTTGTAGGTATAACTATTTTATCTTGACCAATCATTTTTACTGCATTGATATAAGATTTAGCTAAAGCATCTGCTTCTGTAAATTTTTCAATGTTTGGATCCTTTCTATATTCTTCACTAATAGAATCTTTCCAAGATGGTGCTGGTTGTGCAGTAGGTGTTGCTGCAGGTGTTGTTGGTTGTGCTGTTTCTGTAGTCGCTTGTTCTACAGGCACAGTTTCTTGTGTTATCTGTTCATTTGACATTTTTATTTTTCCTTATCATTTCGTAGCATTGATTTAATAAATAGAAGAACACTACGTTGTCCTTCCATGTATGCACTCTCATGGCTATCACCTTTTACATTAGTGGTAGAATGATAATGACATCTTTTTTCAAGGTCAGACAAAACCTCTTTGCCTTCGTCTGTATTGAATATGTATTGATAATTTTTTTTTAATCCTGCTATAAATTTTTCTAGTTGTTTATCTTGTTTCATATTATTCCATTTCTGAATTGACTAAAGCCTTTGCTTCTTCTGGCAATGCTTTCGCTAATGGTGCTATATCTCCTCCGGCTTGTGCAACTTGTTGCATCTGTGCCATTTGTTGTTGTTCTGCAGCTTGTGCTGCTGCTTGTTCTCTTTCTGCGTTTACTTGGTTTTGTGATTTTAATAATTTTTGTGGCATACCAACAATGTCTGCTAGATGTTTAACAAGATTATCAAAATTAACATAATCAAATACTGGTGCAATATTTTGCATTGAGCCTAATATTTCTATTGCTCTCATAATAGATTGTAGCTCTGAAGATTTTTGTGCTTTAGCAAGTGGTGATACATATTCTATTTCTATATCTCTACCAGATAAAAACTCTGGAGCTGGTGGTAGCATATCATTACGAAGTAATATTGCAAACACTCTATCAATTAATGGTTTTAATAATTCTGATTGTAGTCTACCTAATACTGGACCAAGTAATCTCATCTTCTCTTCGTTACGTTGGATAACTTCTGTTGCTGTCATTTGCGGACCATCTTGCATCATAAGTTGATTAACATAGAACACAGCTCTAATACTGTCTCTTCTTTGCTCTTCCATATTTAAACCTAGTGGATTGTTTGCACCAATGTTTAATGGTTCTATTCTATCTCTTGTACCTGATCTGTAAAAATTTAATCCACCCGGTACAGTTCTTACAGGAAGTAAGAAGCCATCATCCGGAACTAATAGTGGTGGATCAACTTGTTTCTGTGCAGCTTTGATTGTAGTCTTTGACATTTCATTTAACATCTTAACATCTGGCAATGCTGTCATTGCTGGACTTCTTCCATAAATTTCATTTGATGCTTTTAAATATCTAGGCACTACGAAAGGGAACTCTCTAAATCCACTAACAGATAATTCATTTGCATTTTTAAATTCTAAATAAACAGATTCAAATGGCATATTAGATTTATCTTTTTTCTTTGGATTAAAATCTGATCTTGGATAAACTGCGTGTAGTATTTCTACTTCTTGGTATGGATCTTTTTTAAATATACCTTTAATGTCTGTTGATGTTGCATCACCAAACTTTTGCATTGCAGCTCTAGCACTTATTTTAAATCTTCTAAATATTGTATCTATTCTGCCTTTATCATTCTCTGCAATAAAAACTTCATTAATATGTCTTGTTGAAAATTTTATAATATCATCATCATCTTCTTCAATAAACATTGCTGCTGTACCAAATGTAATTAGGTCATGGTACAATTCAAATATTTCTTGTTGAAAGTTTGATCTGTTAAATGCTGTGTACATTGCATCTGTAGATGCTTCTAACCAAAGTTTTGCTTCATCTTCATTATCAATTTCTTCATCTTTAAATCTTAAAGTAAACCAAGGTGTTGATGGATTAGTTAGCATACCATGTAATGATGCTGCTAATAATTCTACTGCTTGTATAGGTGAAGAATCAAAAACTTGTTCCATTCTTTTATCACCTCTAGCTCTTTGTTTAGTAACATCAGCTTTTCTTGGTTGCATATAATCTGCAACTTCCTGCCAATGTGTTTCCCAGTTTTGTCTTTGACCTTCTAGTCTTTCGTATCTGGATAATATTCCTTTTGATAAATCTGTTCTTGCCATTATTGTCCTAATAAACTTTTCTTGCCTAGTGTTAAAGTTTCGTCTTCTACACCTTTGGAGCTTGTCATAATTGTAGATGATCTACCTTTAGCTTTTGTCTTTCTTGGATCATAAGCATCTGCTGCTTTTGATTGTGAAACTTCTGCTACTGTTGGTGTAACCGGAGTAGGCACAGGTGCAGGAGGTGGTGGTGGTGTAGGTCTAATTACTCTTCTTACTGCTCCTCCCATATTATTCTCCAAATGTTAATGATGATTTTGTTTCTTTAGTTTCTTTTACTTTAGCTTTTACTTCTGGTTTTTTAATTTCATTTTCAAAAGTAATATCATTACCATGATCTATGGCTTTCTCGTAAGTTCTTTTTTCTTTTTCTACTTTTGGTTTTTTTTTAAAAATCTTTTTAATCTTGTCAAACATTATGATCCTAATAAAGTTTTGTTTTCTGTTTCGGCTTCTTCTTCAACACCTAGTGGTCCAGTTAAAATTGTAGACTTACGACCTTTTCTTTTTCTTTCCATCTCTCTTTGTTCTGCTGCAATCGCATCTTTCTCTTCTTGCGAAACTCCCGGAGGGGGTGGTGCAGGTTGAACTGGCGGCAGCGGTGGCATTTTTGGTTTAAAAAGTGAACCCATAATTATATAATCCTGTAACTATTATCTGCTACACTTTGTGGAGCTGATTGTCTAGTATTAATTTCTTGTAGTCCAACTGCTAGATAACGCATTGCATCACAAGCATGAGAACTCCAATCGTGTACAGGTTTCGATCTGAACATTCTATTTTTATCAATGTACTTCCTGTGGTAATGTCTTAACGCATCTATTAACTTTTTGCAATGGTCAGTATCAATCCAACATCTAGGTAAGGTCATAGTAGTTGCGTGGATGCCATCTTCTAGTGGAATTTTTGGAACGACTTTAAATCTTACTCCTAATTGATAGGCGACCTCTCTCCGGGTCTTGCCATTGCCGAACTCTGTAACTTCAATGTCGTGTGGTGCAAAGTGATCTTTGTAGACATACTCTTTGTCATTAACCATCTTAACATAATATGGTAAACCTTGACCTCTCTCTTCGTGGTAATCTATTATATTAATGCTTCTACCTAACTGTTGATAGAATATTATACTACTGTGGTCGGAGACCCCAAGATCCCATGCGGTAGATACTGGTAGTGAGGGATCGTATGGAACTCTTGTAAGCTGTTTATCATCATCTAGTTTTGCAATGACATCCCCATATACTGCACCTTCAATGTTAGCAATCCAATCACACTCAAACTCTTGTAGATACTTCTTCTCACCCATAACTTCTTTTGCCTTGACCAACTCATCATTGTCTACGATCTTGGTATCTGATGCTTTAGCTTTGTAGTTAAACCAATCTTCCGCACCTTGTGCGTGTTGGTACAACTCATAAAAGTTGTTGTTCATTCCCATTGGTGTGCCAATAAAGACACAGTAGCCTTTACGATCTGATAATGCTGGTCTAATTATTTCTGGAAACAACTTACTGTTTACGTTTGCGTACTCATCAATCACGCAGCCATCAAGGTATATACCTCTTAACCCATCTGGGGATTCCGAGCCTAGCAAGGTAATTCTTGCACCATTAGGTAGGTCTACACGTAGTTCTGTTTCGTTAAACTTGGTGTGGGGTATCTTGGCAGTAAACTGTTTCATGTAATCCCATGCAATAGACTTTGCTTGTTTGAAGGTAGGTGCAATGTAGGCAAACCTAGGGTTCTTTAGTTTGGACAGTAATGCTGACCTAATTAGGTGATTGATCATACATACTGTTTTGCCAAATCTTCTATGACATACAAGTACGTTCCATCTGTGTTTATCTATTTGTTTGTGCAAGTAGGCTTGATGCTTCCTTGGTGTGTAAGGTATTTTAATATCCATATTTAGTGTATCATGTCAGACTTCATACCATCTATAGGTTGGTAATCAAAACCCATATTGAGCATAGCATAGCTGATAAATAAATCGGCTGCTAGTTTGTTAGGAAAGCCATAAAACTTTAATATAACATTGTTTGAACCTTCTTCTATGTAAGCAACTGAATCTAAATCGTCTGCACTAAAGTAATCCATATACTATATCTAGTGCATTTTAAAAAAAATAAAACAGAAAAGATGTATGTGTATAAAGGGGTGGGTGGCTGTAAGGGTGTCCTCAAGTCCGGTATATATATATATAATAAAATGCGGGTGCGTCTGGGGGTGTACCCGCCACGCAAACTTTAAAATTTACCACACAAACCTAAAATATATCCACCATAGATTAGTAATAATAAAAGATTACCGATAACAATTAATTATCGGAAAATAAATAAGTTAGTAATACTGTCGATTGTTATAACGTGAGAAAAAAAACTGGTGCTGTTTATAAATAGATACCAACTTTTATACACCTAACACATTACATTAGAACAATTCTAAACTGTAAATATATCACACACTGTTGCAATATTATCACACAAATAAATAATATATCTTTTTTGTATCTGCCATAATTACGCCACATCAATTTAATAAGCTTTTAATTATGCAAATAAAAACAAAAAAAATAGCAAAAGGATATTATCAAATAACAATCAATAATGATGTTTACACAGTTGAACAAAATTTTGATCTTTTTGATAATGGTTGGCAATTAGAAATAGATGATGAAGTTATTGATATTTGTTCAACTTTAAGTGAAGCAAAAGAAGTAATAAAACAAATCAACCAAAGGAAACTATGACAAAAAATAAATATGCTACAATTCAAGATTTAGTACCCGGTAAAAATTTTGATTTCTTTAATAATTTTAGCGATCAAGTTTTTAAAGATAAGACAATTAATATTAATGATGTAGGTCAAGATTGGTTCGATTGTCTTAATGATGATCAGCAAGTATATGTTTTACAAATGCCAAAATATTCTAAATTAGATTATGATGATATTGTTAAGGCATACGATAAGGAAGTTTTACCTAATGTAATTAAAAATCATGCTAAATTAGGGTGGGATTGCGATAGCGAGGGAAATATTATTGGCTTTATAAGAGATAAAAACAATGCCTAATTATAGCCATATTTATTTATTAACTTTAATTAACTGAAAGGAAACACAATGAACAAAGAACAAAAACAAATCAAGAAAGTAATAGACACAGCTTTTAGTCAATTACACATTTTAAGTAATATCACATGGACACCTTATAGAGATGAGATATTTAACATGAATAAAAAAGATGAAAAAAGACACCGGTACAATAGACCCTCAAGCGACTTTGAAGCGTCTATAAATGATTGTGCAAAGATGTTTACAGTAAAACATATTGCGGAAAGTTTGTTAAATACTGAAAAATGGACAGTAAAAGATTTATTAAGAATTAAAAAATCTTGTTTGTACTCTCAATCGGTTGTTGAGAATTACAAAGATAAAATTCTTGAAGCATGGAAAGATCAAGATTTAAAAAAACTTGCTAGTCTTGATTATATAGCTTTGATTAATTGGGAACACCACAAAGAACAACAAGCAAGATACAAAGATATAATAAACAAATAGAAAGCGAGGAATAATGGAAATACAAAAAAATGAAATATGTTCTGATTGTTATAGTGATGAAATAGTTATCAATCCAAATAATACAAAACAAATTGAATATTGGTGTTGTAATTGTAGAGATATAACATCAACAGAAATAAAAGAAAGCGAGAAATAAATGACACCATATGAAAGACCACTTCCATATAATTATCCATTTTTAACAATAGAAAGTGAGGACCAATAAATATGAGTGATGATAGTAGTTATAATAAACTAAATAAAACAATCAAAAACTTTAATGATTATCTGGCAAAAATAAAAAAGGAAGTGGATCTAAATGACCACAGTTTAGCCATACATTATGATTATGATATTGTACCTTTGCCAGATGATATAATTGATGAAGCAAATAGAAAGGAAAAATAAAATGCCAATAGAACATTATAAAGGATTAGAAATTTGTATTATGTACAATAATAATCAAAAACCATACTATATAGTTTGTAAAGAGTTTAAAGAAGATCCATTTTGGGAAGTAGGCGGAATACAATATAATAGTATAAAACAAGCCAAAATAGACATTGATGATGATGTTTATTATATTGAAAGGGAAAAATAAAATGGATGATTATTTTAGTGAAGATAACGCAGTTAAATTTGACCAAAAAAATGGAACAATAGATACTTTGTGTTTTTGTAGAGATAAATATTTAGCAGAAGAAATTGCAAAAGCATTACAAAGAAATCAAGATGAAGATAATGAATAAACAACTAACACAAAAACAAAATTTAAAACAACTTATGAGATTAACTCTCATAAATATTTTAAATGCTAAAGGTGTAATATACACCTATTATAAACAACAAGAAAGGGAACATGAAAACAAAAGAAAAATGTATATGGTATCTTGGAGATAGAGGTATTGATAGACAAATAAAAAGATGTGATGAATACAAAAATATGTGGTTCATTGTATTTAAAGACTATCCAGAAGATGTAGAAGTGTCTTTTAAATCAGATATTTATGAATGTTATGATGAAATTTCTACAAATAAAATGAAATGGAATAAATTAAATTACGAAAAAATTAGAAAACAATTCAATAGTTAATCTTTATTATCAGAGGGTATATCTACTATATCCTCTGATACATCAATCATATCACTTTGATTATCTTCCCATGAAATTTTAATTGATTGGTCTGTCTTAACATTTTGTACCTTATTATCTGAATATAGATCTGTCAGTTTGTTAGCCAAAAAGGTAATGAACTTTGTTTTTTCCCTTATCCATAGTATCTGATTAGGGTTTTCTATTTCTTGGTATTGGAATACTTGTAAGAGTTTATCTATTAAAGTTTGGACACCATTTTTTCTAGCTTCAGTTATTCTCTCATTCATCTCTGGATTTTTTTTTAAGAAATGATAAAATTTCATCAAGCTGAACTCGTACTGTTTTTCCTCTAGTATTTCGGTAAGAGTTAAACCTCTCGTTAGTTTTTCGCAAATTGTATCTGCTTGGCTCGTTGTTATCAATTCTGACTTTGACTTTGGTGTAGTAATATTCTTTGAGTTGGTCATCTGTATAGTTCCTAAATTGTTGTAGTTTACTTAATTGTTTAATCCTCGTTTCATGTGTGTAGTTTTTCTTTCTAAAGCCTTTAACATTTTGATAGCCATGATATTTACAGTAATATGTACCATTTGCAAGTTCATAACCTTTCATTCTACATGGTATTAATTTACCCTCACGTCTTCCGGCACGAGTAAAGCCTTGACAAAAGACTTTTCGCATAGGTCTACCTACCATGATAATATCTCTATTGTAATGCAATGGAAATAGAGCATTATTACTTTTTAGGTCTACCTTTGTAATCAAGATTATTACGTTTATTGAACGCAACTTTTTCCCGGTATCTTGGATTACTATTTTTTTTAATCTTGGTTAATTCATTAATTATTTTTTGAGGATGTACATAGGTAGCCTTACTTTCACGATCCAATTCAGCTTTCTTCTCTTTAGCTAACTTTACATAGTATGGATTATTAGTATCTGAATTAAGTTCTGTCAGGGGGAGCTTTGATAAGTTTAATATTAAACTATCCATATCACCTCTATTATCTCTTATAATATTTTCTATATTATTAATGTATATTGTTTCTTCTAATACTGCTCTTTTATATACATTAGAGTGATCAATTTTATACTTCTTATTCTTATTATTGTATATAATTGAGCTATCTGATTCAGTTTTAAGGAATAATTGGTTAATTTTATAGGTTTTACCAGATCTACCACGTACAGTTGATATAACGTGCAATTTTTCTAAAGTATCAAGGGTACGTCTGACAGTTATACGTGATAACTTGGTTTCTTTTACAACAGTTGAATAACGTAGACCACATTCATAGTTATTCTTTTTCCATGCGTGTTTCATTAAAGATAAATAGCAGTTCAAACAATTAGATTTTTTAGTACCACTTAACTTATCAAGGTGTCCATATAGCTTATAAGTTATGTGTAAAAAAGCACGAGTATTATTCATGGCTGCAAAATTTCCTGTGATTGTGTTGGAGGTCTAGCAAGATGGATACCCATTGGTCTTCATTCATCAGCTCAAAGTCTGTCGGAGAGCTTGTAATTCGCTTGATCCGGAAAGTTAGGGTAGTCTGGGTCAAATTTTTGTAAAATACCAAAAAACAGGGTATATTTAGACGACTAGCGACTATCTTTGACAGGGTTGTAGCCTTATATTTCTGGTTTTTATCATAACACGTCTCAATTATAGCTAAAGGCTCGTAGCAACGTGGACAGCACTCAATACTGTCAATATCAATCATGGCAATGCCATCATATTTTCTATGCCAATCGTTATAATCGCCATTAGAAAATGCGTAGGTTTGTCTAGCCATTAATGAAGTTCCAAGTAGCATAAACCACAAAAAATAAAACTAATACTTGTAGTTCCTTTGGTGCTTGTAAAAATATCTCAATCATCTTTACCCTTTCTATTTGTTTTTTATTATTATTATTTCGTTTTCTTTTTCTTCTATTATTCTCTCGTAGTCTAGCAACTGATTAGATAGTTTCTCAATGTGCTTTTTATGTCTTTTAATTTCTTGCCTACATTTCTTTAGCTCATCCGGACAACCTATTTCTTCAAACATTTTATCGTTAGTCATTTTTTATCTCCAAATATTACAACAGCACTAGGAAAAGGTGCTGAATTTTTTTCAGAAAATTTTAATCTTCCTCTTATAAATCTTATAGTTCCTTTCATACAATAGTCATGCCAATAAGCAGTATCAGTTCTAGCAGGTATCAAACAAACTATTAATCCACCTTTTAAACTTTCATTATATGCTTTTTTAATCCAATGTTTAATTTCTCTACCATAAGGAGGATTCATAAATACTATTTCATTAGACCAATCTTTAGACAATCCATCATCATCTTTAGTATAAAATTTTTTACATTTAGCATTATCTTTTGTGCAACAAGGATCTAATGTAAAGTTAAACTCGTTATTTAATTTGTTATAAAAATCAATAGGTGTAGTCCATTCATTACTCTTACTACTAAAATGTATGTTCATTTTAATACCTCTATCTTTTTAACAACTGATCGTGGATAAACTGTGACAGTACCAACAGATAATTTATCCCCATCATAATTAAATGAAGTAAATATTTTAACTGTCTTTGTATCTTTAGAAAAAAGATAACCTATATCTTCACACCATTGAAAATTTAATTTATGAACATCCTCTAGGCTATCAAACCAACTTGGATCTGTGACAATATCTTGCCAAATAATTTTTACTCGTTTGTATTTAAACTTGGGTGTTCCACCAGCTTTCATATAGATCCTTTATAGTGACTTTGTTTTTTGTGACTTCTATAATTTTCTTTACCATTTCTGGATCGGGAAAACGTTTTACCTTTGCAGTTAAACACCAACGTTGAACTGACGTGCCGGGATTTTGCACACCTCTGATACCAAGTTCTAATCCAAAATTATAATAGGATAGACCTTTCTCTTTTCTGTATTCTTCAAGTGTCATATTTCCTTTCTTTGTTGCTCTGATTTGTATGTATATATAACATATTTAATGCTTTACAAGTAAATTAATTAGTGTATATAATGTGGAAAAAAAGGAACTTATGAAAAAAGAAAAAATCAAAACTAAAGTAAGATATTTAGGTAAATCAGATAGAATTGTAGGAAAATATTTTGATTATCCTATAACAAAAAAAAATGAAGAACTAATACAAGACGCATTTTCAATATTTAATGGTGGTAAAGGTTTAGACCATTGGAGTTATTCATCAACGTCATCACCTATGGCAAACAATTTAATTAAATATACTTTTCCACAAGAAGTTAGAAGAAAGTTTCCATTTAGATACAAACCTAATTTTGGCAACATAGTAAATAATACTGTGCAAAGATTAATTGGTGATACTATCTGGACTTCAGAGACAGGTGTAATTGATGAGTGGGATAGAGACTATCAATTAAATTTTGATAAAGAATTAAAAGAAATAAAAGATAAACCACCGGTAGATGCAAAGGATGAATTTGCCAGAGAAGAAATGCTTAACTACGCACACGATTGTATTGGTATAACTAAAAAGGTTGTTCAAGATATTGTAGGTGAAGAAAAATTACAATGTGAAAGAGCAGTAAGAAAAAAAGAAATGACAATGATCAAACCAATTTTAGGTAGGATTGATTATGAAACTAAAACAAAATTTATAGAATTAAAAACAAAGCCACCTAATATTAGAAAGGTTAAGAATAAGGAAGAGTGGAAAATGTCTAGTCAAGATATTCCCACAGAGCCTACAACAGATAACCTTACACAGACTTCGTTCTACTATATGTGTACCAAGAAGATACCTTACTTAATTTATGTTAATGATAAGGAACACATTATCTTTGATAGTACACATGAGTTGATGAAGAAAGACCATCTGGAATTTCTTTACTATAAAATGGTTGAGAAGATTTTACTTTGGGAACGTATGATTATGTTCTGCAAAGGAAGTCTGTCCGAACTTGCACAAATGTGTGAGCCACCAGAAATGAATCATCCTTTTTATTATAAGGATCTAGTGCCAGAACAAGAAAAACTCATAACGAACTTATGGGGAATTAAACAACAACAATAACAAAAAGGAGAACTATGTCTTGGTTAGTATACAAAGGAAAAGTAATCGGAACTTATACTTTTATTTATGCACAAAAAGTATGGGGACTATTACCATTTTAATTAATAAAAAAAACAAAAGGAAACAATGAAAAGAAATATATATCAAAAACTACATGATGCTTGTTTAAGTGCAGGGTCTGTAAAGAAAGGTACAAAAGCAAATGGGATGCACTTTAATCCATTGCTACATGATGATGTACAAACAACAGCTACACAAGCCTTGCTTGACAATGGTTTGTATGCGACCTGTAATTATCTTACAGAGATTGTACCAAATTATAAAAAAGTAATGGTCGTATGTACCATGCGGATTTATGATGTTGATGATCCAACACAACATATACTTGTTGATGGCTGCTCATCATTTGGAGATATTAGTATGTTTGGAACTGGACAAGCTATGTCATACTCACGAAAGTATGCGTTCTTAAATTTACTAAATCTTAAAACAGGTATTAAAGATGAGGATGGCTACGAAGCCAAACCCTTTGAACAAAATTCTGTAGAGGAATCTATAGAAGAACCTACTTATACTGATGATAGTATTGAAGTAGAAGATATAAAGAATGAGATTAAGTCAGCTAAAAATATGAAAGAGTTTAATATTTTAGCAGAAAAATATTCTAATCACATTCAATATCTAATAAAAAACAACACTAAAGTTTATCAACAAATAAAAGATGTTGCTGATACTAAAGAGTTGCAATTAAACAATGGTCAGTAAAAGCTGACGATAACAAAGGAGTAAACATGAGTGAAGACGCAGTATGGTGTAACTTGGTTAGAAACGAAAACAAGAACGCAGAGAACCAACCGGATTGGGTAGCACCACCTAATGAAAAATCGCCAGAAGGAAAGAAATGGACTAAAGGTGTAAAGATGTCAGATGGTGCTTGGTGGAATCAAGCGGGTTGGAATCAATTAGATGAACAGGGTAATGTAACTGGTATTAATATTAAAATATCACCACCCAATCTTAATGAAGATAAACCTGCAGCTACAAATAAGGGGTTTCAAAACAAACCTAGTTATGGTAATAAACAATCATACAAGTTTTAATTAATTTGTATTTTAGTCTTGGGGGAGTTTTTCTTTCTAGTTCCCTTTCGGTAGTTTTCTTCCCCGAGACCCTCAACTTATATGGATAAGAAAATAACAGACATAGACCAAGAGATAGAGAAAAAGATTATTGATGAT
>WLWH01001258.1_pt1 | contig 17265 bp, 32 predicted proteins | sample 6712741 | NCBI WGS metagenome assembly WLWH01 (sample SAMN12718694, study PRJNA515312) | sponge metagenome | isolation source: marine sponge | host: Mycale hentscheli | place: New Zealand: South Island, Marlborough, Capsize Point | collected 2003-05-01 | reverse complement strand
TTGTGTTCTTCTTCTAGGTGCCTAAACAGAGCATACATAGGAACCTTCATCTTAAAGTCTATTTCCTTCTGTAGCCTGTCCACTTTACCCGTTAACCACAGTATTAAAAGTGTCTGTACGACCAACACTATAGACGATAGATCAGGTATCTCCATGTTCTTCTACCACCTTGATTAACCTAGACCCATACCACTCAGCTTTCTTTAGGTCTTCTATGCCATTCTTATATCGCCACCTGTGTAGGTACTTGGCTATATTCCCACGTAGGTATCCTATATACTCTTCTTTGGTTAAGAAGTCTTCTATATAGTCGATACACTCTATGACACCAGTACCGTAGTGAGGTGGACTGTTGACCATATCTGTTACGTTACTTAGTTCTTTCCACTTAGCCATTATCACCTCTTATAAGTTTAGCCTGTTCTCTTATCTGGTGTTGTTGTCGCTCTAATTCAAGGTACTGTTTGTCTAAATCAGATAACTTTTCTGGCTTAGGGTTAAGATCAACAACATCCCCCATTACAAGTCTCCTTTGTCTTTCATATTAAATGGCAGACCTACGCATTGACTTAAGAACCTTGCGTCAGGAACGGGCTTAGTGTCAAGTAAGTACTGCATGTTAAGTTCCCTCACGGCTTGGCACTTTTCCTCTGTAGTAAAGGTCATGTTAGGTGCGCGTACAGAGAAGGCTGGCTCCCCATCTTTCATTAACATAAGTACTACCATATATACATAGATCATTTTAACTCTCCATTTAAGTATTATCCAATATCTACCATCTCACATACATCCCCAGTACATGCCATTGTCTGCATACCTGATGTGTTGTCCTCCTTTTCATAATCAGCTAGTTTATCCCAATCAATGTTGTTAGGCATTTGATCAAGTAGTATATGATAGTCTGTAGCTAAACACTCCTGATAAGGTGCCTGTTGATATGTATGCTCATTAAAAGGTAAGAACGACACACCTGACATTTCATCAAAGTGCTTATACACAAAGGCACCTACCTCAAACCATTCATCAGCCTTTACGTTAATAGTTACACTAGGCTTATGCTCACACCAGTGACGTTGATACATCAGCCACATTTCTAGTTGTTCTAGTGCAGTCATGTCAGCAGTATGTACAGCACCCCTAGGAGACTGCATAGGGAAACTAAATACTGTCGTAGCATCAGGCTTCATAACGTCAGGCTCATTAGGGATACCCTGATCAATCATGAACTGGGTCAATGGGTCTTTATTATCTCCACGCACAGTACGGATATAATAGGGAGAGTGACGAGCATGAATGCCAGAAGATGAGTCAACCAGTTGGGAAACTGTTCCACTGGGCTTGACACAAGTAATAGCAGTGCTATGAGGGATACCAAGACGGTCAGCCCACTCAGCGTTAGTAGAAATAGCCACATCCCTTAAATGCTCCAATGTTTTTGACAGACCCTCATTAGCCAATGTCATTAGTTTGTTGTCCATTATCCCCGTGAGTGACACACCGAGCAACCTTTCGGCTTCGGTATTTGTTCCCCACACCTTTCGCAGATATGGAAAGTGGGTGTAGGTTGACTGTATAGTCCCAAGTATAGTTGCAAGACGGACTTTTCTTGTAAGGTCTTCGATATTGTCGTTAGCACGGATGACAACTTCCGTAAGATTACAGAACTGATTCGGGCGTAATATGATCTCCGAACAGGGATTTGTTCCGAACTCATAGTCAGACTCTCTACGGCCATTTTTTGCTGCTTGTCTAACTGACGCCTCTCTGTTGAATACTCCTCGTTCTCCACTACCACTCTCCATTAATGCTGTCCACTCACGCATGAAAGACATACTATCTGGTTTCTCTGTATAAGCTACAGAATTATTAGCTAAGGCCCTGTGTCCTGCGTTCTCCCACCAGTTACCTGACTTAGCATGACGCATACGATCATCAGATAGGTTGCTTAAAGAGATCATAGCAGAGCGTCTAACGCCCCCTACAACGACAACTTCACCAATCTTACACATTAGGTCATGACACTCAATACTGGACAATCTACGCCCCTGTGCAGACTTAAAGGTAGTGACAGCAAAGTTAAACAAGTCAACCAAAGGAGCAGGACCACTAGCACGACCACCAAATGTCTTAAGCCTAGCACCCGCTGGACGTACTTTAGATACATCCCACTTAGGAATCTCACCAGCCCACAGGAGAGCCAGAACTTGTCTGAGACCTTTAGCCCAACCTTCCTTACTATCCTTAATAACAATAGTCGTATCACTATCAAAGAGGGAGGGAACCTCTGGCAGCTTAGTAATGAACTGACGCTCAACACTGAACCCGACACCAGTACCACAGAGCAAGATGAACATAGCCTCGTCGAAGGACTTAGGATCATCTACGGGTAGGTATGAACAGTTATACATACAAGTGTTGTCTCTTGCTGAACTTTTACCAGCAGTCATAAGTGAGCGCATAGATGGCATAACCTCAAGGCTAAGGATAGCGTCACAGATTTCTTTTTCTATGGTAGGTGTTAACCAAGGAGATACGATGTTAGTCATGTAACGACCAACTGTCTCCCCCCATGTCTCACGGCGTCCTTCTTCTTCTAACCAACGTGCATAGCGGCTAGTAGCAATAAAGGTCTGATAGTCTGTAGGCAGGTAGTTACTCTTCATATATTTAACTCTCTCTGTTTAATTTCAAACCTGATAGGTGGTTGAACAGCGTCTATTCTATCGGACATCTGTTTTGGACATCTATCTTCCCTCTCTTTAAAGTGCCTTGCTACATTAGTACTGTCTGCTGATGCAAAGGGCCACCTTCCCTTAGATAGTTTTAAGCCTCTCATCATGTGTACCCAAGGTCTAGCGTTAGACTTCTCTATAATATCCCAAGCCTCATCTGCCCTTCTACACCAATCTGGCCCTCCCACTTTCCAGTATTCCCCAGACGAACCAAAGCAAAACTTGGGGTAGTTGTCTATTATCTCTCTTAGCCAATCTAAAGACAATCCCATGTGCCAAACCATAGCGGATAAGTGTTTGGGGTAGGGCCAATCTGCTGCCATCTCCCTTTGATCGTCAACAGAACCGTCTATTACATCTGGTATTACAGCCCAATTAGCGGCGTAGAGTTTATCGTCTAACCAAGATATAAACTGATCTTTCTTAAATGGTTTACCTTTAGTATAGGAAGAAAAAGCCCCATTGTCCCACATAATGCTTTGTGCATTTTTAATAGACCACTCAGCATCCCTTGGGTCTGAAAAGGAAATACACATATGTTTTCCCTTCATAGCTTCTATAGAGGCTTTAGGAGTTATAGGAGTACCATGATAGTGTAACATGCTTAAGAACCCCTCTTAACAATTTTGTAGTGGTGTCTAAACCAAAGCAATCCTGCCACAAGTATAGTTGCATACATTTTTCCCAGTACGTTTCCAGCGGATAAGTCTAAAGACCCAAAGGCTAGGTAAACAAACAAGCTACTGTCTACAATAGAACCAACAAAACCAGAAGCTGCTACTGCGACATGCTTACCCTTCTTTCTTAGGGGGGTATAAATAGCCAAGTCAAAGAACTCTGCTGATAAGAAAGCAACAGCACTAGCAAAAGCAATAAATGGGTCTGAGATCAACCAAGACAAAAAGGCACCGCAAGCAATAGCTAATGCAGACCACTTCCAATTTGTTAGTTCTTGCAACCAATCCCTTAGTACTAAAGCCACACCAATCAACAAAACCCCTGATGGGGCCATTAAACCAAACCCTACTGGTATCAAGCAAGGGCCATTCTCTAGGCAGACAGAACCAAAGTTACCAATTAAGTAATTAGCAATAGGTACTGTAAGCATAAACATTACAAAGACTATATATTTTGTGTTTTCCTTTATGTAACTCATCGATTGTCTCCGCTTCCTTTAATAGTACCTCTAGCTTCACGGCTATCTAACTTATTTAGGTTCTCTAAGATAGTCACACCTAAGTTAGCATTGTAATAGTTAGATAAGGCTGTAGCATAGAACACAACGTCACCTAGCTCCTTTACAATGTCGTTAGGGGTAATCTCAGTCTTGTCCCTCATACTCTTTTTAATCTTCTCGGCTACTTCTCCAGCCTCACCCATAAGACCTAAAGCATTTTCCATCAGTCGGTCTTTACCCTCAGTAATGATCTTATCTTCCACCCAATCACTATATTCCCGGAACGCTTCCATACTTTTGTTACTCATAATCATTGTATCATTCTCCCATAAAACTGCGTCTGTTCTTCATTACTAAAGTCGAAGAGATACCAAGCGCAATTATCCTTACCTTGGCTCTTACTTCCCTCAATCCACTTAACCCTTCCTACACTCACCACCGTCTTACAATAAGTCATAAAGGTAGCTGACTGCTTAGTGTGCATCCAATCCGCATCAAACAACAACCAAGTAGGACATATGCCTAAGAAGTTATCTATCAACGGGTGTAGTATCTTCCTGTCCCAAGGTGGGTTAGTAATAGCAAAGAAGTCCTTGCTAAAACTACCTGAGACACTTTCTATAGTTAGCGCATCCATCTTCTGTACATAGTCATGTCTTGGTTCTATGTCGTAGGCACCTATACATTCCCCTAGTCCACTGGTTAACTGACTTATGTGTGATATAAGCCTACCATCACCCGCACATGGTTCCAAATAGTCAAAGGAGTATGGTAGGTGAGGTATCAGAGGCTCTACAGCCTGTATTGGGGTAGGATAGTAGTCCCTTGGTACTCTCTTGAAGTTAGAACGCTTCCCCATTACCGTATAACTCCTTTAACCGTTGAAGTGATATAAACTCAGGCTCGTACATACCATCAGAAATATTTCTCTTAATGACAACACCCTTCCACCAATCGTTGTTAGCTTGTCCAGCCCAAGACTCTGCTGCACCCTTATAGCAGCCCACTACAAGCCCCATGATACCATTAGGGTGCGCCCCATCCCTAAACTTAAGGTCTCGCTTGTGACTATGCCCACAAGTACTGCTGTGGTTCCTATTAGCCATTAGTGAGTTAGCGTGATGTAGCCCTGACATAGCAGTACCATAGTTACCAGAACTGAAGAAGTGAGCATATGATATTCCATCGTAATCCCTTATAGCTGGTGCAGAGTTCTCGTATTCATGGTATTCATCAAACCAGTGGTCAGTCTGTAGGTGGCTATATGAAATACCGTACTTGTCTCCTTCTAGTCGTGGGTCATGTGCTATAGCCCGTTTGATACGATGTTCATGGTTGCCCTCAAACCCAAACCATTGTGGCACCTTATACTTACGGGTACTGGGCTTACGTCTCAGGCGGTCCATAGCTTCGTTGTAGTGGTCTATATCTTCTTCATAACTCTGAGCGCACATAGCTTGTGGGTAGCGTGTGTCAAAGCTATTCAGTGAGCGCATATCTGCACCATCACCTAAGTCAATGATGTAGTGTGGGTTGACCTCATAGATAAGTTCCCCTAGCCAATCAAACCTCTCATTTCCTACTGATGGGTCTACATGGGCGCAAGAGAAGACAATAGCTGTTTTACCCGTCATACTTCACCGCCATTCCAGTACAAAATTCTATTAAGATAGGGTCAATAGAACTTTCAAAGTGTTTCTTGAAGTTGTATGCGTTAGTGAATGTAGAGAATGGAACTTCCTCATCAAACATAGCATCATCTGGGCCTTCTGGGTCACAATCTTCTACCCAGCATAACAACCACCACATACCATCCTCTTCGTCTTGGTAGGGACCATCCTTTACTTTGTGTACCTTAAAGGTAGCTACGTTTTCATACACATTAACAACCATTCGTCGGGTATCCTTTTATCTGCATATAAGAACCCGTGCTTGTCACACCAATTCCCATAAGTACTCTTTGCACCTTTGTTTAACTTAGCCCTAGAGTTAGAGAAGACAAACCTAATATCTAGGAACGGGTGTTGATCCTTAATCTTAAGATGCTTCTTACGATCCGCTGCAACAAACCTGCCTTTGCTCTCAATAATAATACCGTTAGGTAACTTAAAGTCAGGGGTGTAGGTCTTATATTCTAAGAGTTGCCATCTTACCTTTAGCTTCTCATACTCAAAGTCTACACCCCGTTCAGTCAGGTCTTTAGATATATCCTCTTCCAAGCCAGAGCGGTATCCGTTCTTTATTGCGTGTCTCCGTCTCTCACTGTTGGAGGCTCCCATAACTCTTCCTCTCTTCTCCTTAGCCATAACAACCTAGCATTTTCTACTACACGGTCATAGTCACCATCATAAGCCTCTAAGCAAGCGTACCACAGTTCTTCCTCTGTCGTACAATCCTTAAGTAACTTACCAGCCTTAACAGGACCAACACCTTTGATCCCTTTTATGTTGTCGGCTGCATCACCAGTTAGTATCTGAGTATAGAAGAACTTAGAGCCGCCCCACTCGTCTACCTGTGACCATTCATCCCTGCCGAAGTTGTAGTGCCAGCAAGGTATTTGTAGCATGTCTTTATCAACAGAAGCTACGACAGTATTAGGTCCATACTTAGTTGCAGCCTTAGCTATAAGATCATCAGCTTCCTCTCCGTAGCTTATAGTTGCCTTGTACTTGGACACTAGATAATCCCTTGAATGTTGTAGATGCTCAGGCTTTTCTGACTTACTCCTATTCTCCTTGTAAGGATACGACTTAGCTATGGCAAACCTAAAGTTATCAGTCCCAGTTAAGAACGTATGGAACCTGTCAGGCATAGGGAAGGACATAGTATTGGAAGCTATAAAGTTCATAACCTCGTCTACTTTGTCCTTTGCATCTGCACTGGTCTTACCTTCAGAGGCAAACCCAGCCCTGTACGCAACAATGTCACCATCAACTAAGACATGCTTTGGCTCAAATGTCGGACCAGACAATAGACTCATCCTCTTTCTCTAGGGCCACTGCCTTAACGTAAGTCCAGCCCCCTGCCACTGTAGCCTCACTGTAGAAGTACGCAAGATTCTCAAGAGTGTCTACATTATGACGCTCAACAGTAGTCTTACTTTCGTACCCATCTACCTCTTCCGAGGTTTCAAAGATGATGGTGGCTTTAGTCATTAGAAAGCACTCCCGTCTGCTTCGTAGGGTACATGTTCTACGACCTTAACTGCTTCCAAGGTAGTCAGCTTATTGTCCCATACATCTAGCTTTGCTACAACCTTACTACCGTTACCAATAAGACCGTCTGTCTCAAAGTCCCAATCAACTAAAACACCATCAGCGTCTTCTTTAAGTACGCGAGGCGGTCCCATTACTACGCCCATTTCCCCTGTGTTCTGATCCTTGAACTTAGGGTTAAAGTGTCCTCGTCGTGCTGAGAAGTATTCAACACCATCCTGATCCTCTTTGAACAACTGTGCTTGCATACCCTTGTTTGGTACACCATCAGATACCATCTTCTTCTTAGTATCCTTATCAAGCATTAGCTGCACAGTATATCGTCCCTGTACTTCGTCAATCTTGTTCCGTGCATCAGAACCTTCCTGCATGTTCTTACCCATGTCTCGGTCTTCTTCACGCAACTTAGCCCAATTAACTGAACACTCAACGTAAACTTTCTTTCCCATGTCGGGTTCCTTTCCTTATGCGGGTACTTATATATAGCACCATTTTTTTGCGTTTATAACAAACCACGCTAAATTTATTTAGTGTATATCAGCATAACTGTTACCGAACTGTGCATCAATCCCCAGAGGTACATTTAGTTGTAACTCATCGTTCAACCGATCTATACTACCTTCCATACTAATCTTCTCTTGTGTCTCCTTTCCCTCTTTTACCAAAGTGATAATTTCATCGTGAAACTGTCCTATCGTTTTGACACCATCCTTACGACAGTGCTTAACCCAAGTGTCAAAGCAATAGACGCCTGTACCCTGATTAAGTGTACTGAAGCGGTCCTTCTCACTGCGTAGGCTGTACCAGAAACCACTGACAGGGTTCTTTAGCCACATACCCCCTAGCCCCTGTGGTTCCCGTACACGTACACCCTTTGCCACGGCCTCTACGGACCAGTTACGATCCCAGAAGGCAGCGAGTAGTTTCTTAGCTTCTGACTTCTTCATACCTGTAGTACGAGATAGAGTAGCCTCTTTGACACCATAAGTAGCACTGTAGTTGACTACTTTGTAGTTCTTACGCAATGCCTTAAGGCTAACCTCACCTGTGTTGTGCTTGTCTATGTCCTCTTGGCTAATGACACCAGCATGTTTAGCTAAGTCAAGGTGTGGGTCAAATCCGGGTTTTGACATTTCTGCTACATACTCAGGGTCTAGTGGCTGCATGTAGTGTCGCTTGGTTGTATCCTCTAGGCTAGTCATATCCGCACCACACAACACATAACCTTCTGGGGCAATCAGGCATCCTCGTATCTCAGCACCATAGGGCTTTTCCACTGAGGGGAGGTTAACCAAAGGTTTAGCATGTTTAAACCTCATAGTATTAGTCATACCAGCTACCCCAGCCTGTAGGTATCCATCTACCTCACACTCTAGGAACGCCTTGAGTATCCCGATTCTGTGAGTAAGAACAGAAAGACCATCCAGAATAGAAACAGCAGCATCCACACTAGCCAGCTTCTTAACTGACGGGCATAGTTCCCCATCTTTCCTGACTTGCTCAATCTGTCGTTCATCACCATTAGCCTCTCTTACAAACTTAAATGTTCTAGGTTGCCATCCGATACTAAACAGCCAATCCTTGATCTGGGATACCGAGTTAGGATTACCCCGTTCTTTTCCTGTCTGCACAACAAAACTCTGTACCGTCTCAGGCTGCTTGTACTGCTTTCTCAGAGCCTCAAAGTTCTCCCCGTGACTGCTTAGGCTACCATCTTTACGATACATCACCTTGGGTCTATTCTGTACCTTAGTAAGTACATGACGGGGCATAGCATTAGCTAGTTGTTCTACCTTATCCTCTTTCATACCCTGCCACTCAGCAAGGTGCATACTAGCTTTAGCTACATCTAATTTCCACCGTAGGGCCTCCTGTTCCCTAGCGCAGTCTAACTTGAATGTGATGTAGTCGATAAGTCTCCACGCTTCACTGTTCATATAGCTTCTCCAATTTCCGCTTTAGGTCACGCCAGAGGCGCACATTGATCTTAACATCTTCTTCACAGCGATGGGCATACTCTTCTTTAGAAAGTCCTTCCCAATCATCTACCTTTGGCTTAGGTACACCATAATCTTCTCCATACAATGCCAGCCCATGCTTTGTCCTATTGTGATGTAAGTACCAACTTAACCCTAGAGTATCCACTAACTTTGCATTGACCTTTATACCTAGCACCTTTTCCACTGCTGGTATATCAAAGCGTACAATGTTATGCCCAGCTAAAGCTAGTGTGTGATCTAGGCTGTATTCCAAGAAAAAGTCACGCATTTCATCGTAGTCAAAGATAGACCTTGGTTCATCCATAGCTGATGTTTGATAAGACAACACATGTATCTTAGTTAGTTTGTCTAGTAGTCCATCTGTCTCTATGTCGAATACTGTCTCTGCCATTAGTACACCTCTGTCAATGTAAACGTATCACTGTTAAACTTCATTCTGCCAGCCCGTCCTTCTTCACTGCAAGGGCGGTTTTTTTGTACCGTGATGTATGTTGTGTTTCTTTCATCAAGGTCCTCTGCTTCTTTATCCCTAGACAGATCAATGATAACACTGGCACGTTGTCCTATCATCTTACAGTACTTAGGGTCTCCATCTTCATTAGTGTGAGCGATAGTCACAATGCCCACATTTAGCTCCGCTGATAGCTTAGAGAGCCTTACGGATAGGTCAGCTAGTAACTCTTCCTTAGACGCCTCTGATCGTCCAGCCACAACGTCTTGGATAGGTTCAAAGAATACATACTTACATCCACATGCCTGACTAAAGAAACGTATCTGATCACACAGTTCATCAGTACCTTGACCATCACCTAAGTAGAACTGATAGAAGTTCTCGTCTTTGGCTATCTCCTTGATTGCGCTTATGACATCCTCATGTCTCCCCTTGTCATCAATCAAGTCACGCCTAGTTAGGTTATCTTGTAACTCATACGATACAAGACCAAGTAGTGACCTTAGCTTAGTCTCCTCTAGGTGCCATGCAGCAATAGGTATCTTACGCTGTAGCATGTTGTATTCCAAGTAACGCATAACCTCAGTCTTGCCTATGCCAGTAGGTGCCTTAATCACTGTAAAGTGTCCCTGCATTAGTCCCATGATCTTATCATCTAAGTCAGTGATACCTGTAGGAACATATACATGGTCTGGTGTGTCGTTGTATAGTGATAGGAACTGATCGGCAGTGTTTAAGATATTCTCAGGCGTGTACTTAGCAGCGTTCCACCATGCACTCTTGAACTCAGCATGTGCATTGTCCTGTAGGAACTCATTAGCATCCTTGTACTTGTCGTGTGGTACTCGGTACACCTTGTTAGGAAACAACTTAGCTACACGATCAGCTAGGGCATTACCAGTATCATCATTATCTACTGACAACACAATCTTCTGAAAACTATCTAGCCACTCCTTACAGTTCTCCCATAGCTTCTTAGAGGGACTACCAGATGGTAATGATACAACAGGATTAATGTATTGACTCTTCATCATCTGTGCTACTGATAGGGCATCTAGTTCCCCCTCAGTAATGGTTACAGTCTTAGAACAACCAGCGGTGAACATATTCATACCAAATAGTTCATCCCCCTTGAACCCGTCCTTAGTGTAGAAACCTTTCTCATGTAGGGTACGGACCTTAATTCCACCGCTGGGGTATATGTATTCTTGCCGACCATCATATGTCTTAACATTAAAGTCCTCCATAGTACGAGCATTAATCCCTCGTAGGGGTGTATAACGACCATCACCAGCGGTCTCTATTCTCTTTGGTGTGAAAGTCATCACTTCTCCCCTTTCTACTGTTGGATATTTATCTTTAGCCCAATCGTATGTCTCACCCCTTGAGGGATAAGACTGATCACAAGCGTGGCACTTCCCGCAACCCTTAGCCTTATTAAAGCTAAAGGCATCGGAGGAGCCACACGACACATATGGGCAGGGCTGGTGTGGTACTTCTTGGTTCATGTGGCTCTCCTTTGGTTTAGTCTTTAGTGGGCAATTCGTCGGCATAGTAGTCTGCGGGTAAAAGTTTCCCTTCATCGACAGACACAGCACCCTTTAAGTAAAGTTGTGCCGTAGTTTGAAACACAAACTGTTTCTTTTGTAGTGCAGCCGCCATGTCAACACGTTTCTCCCAAGCAGCAAAGGTGGACTCTGGGTAAGTCTTAACTGCCCACCAAAAGGGAACATAAGTGTCCACCTCTTTGCAGTAAGTAGGGGAGTTTAGTTCTTGTACTAAATCATTACTGGCAAACGCCTGACTGCGAATTTGAGTAGCCTTCATACTGCTAAGGCTTCTTGCACCAGCCTCTACTACATCTGTCGGAGTCTTACGGTTGCCGTAAAACTTAAACACTGAACGCTCACGCATTTTTTCAATAGCGAAGTCGAATAGGCTCTGTTGATTTGTCATTTTCGGGTTCCTTAATTTAGTTGATGTTTAGTAGTTTCGATAGGTAGGTCTTCACAAAGCTCACCCAAGATGTCTGCCATCTTATGAAGTGCTTCAACCTTTAGTCCAAGAGGGTCTGGATACATGAAAGCTACAATCTCCCTCTTGATGTCTCTTTCGTCAAACTTTGTACATAATGTCTCCATAAGTCCAACAAAAGCTGGCCCAACATTACGTATGTCAGTTTCTTTCTTGCTTCTAGCGATTGCGTTTAGGTCAATCACATCAGGTGGAACAGAGTTATCAATAGCCTCCTTTTGTTTTTTTCGTCTGTCCTTTACTGCTTTCTTAGCCTCTTTGTAGCCTTCTGGTGTTGTAGCTTTCTCCGCTAACTCAGGGTCAGCCATGATCTCCTTTCGGTCTTTCTCCCATCTGGCAACTGTATCACGATGCACACCAAGGCTTTCTGCATGTTCTCCTTGAGATGGAACCATTGTAGTATTTACTACATTGCTTTTGGCTTCCTCTGACTGTCTATCGCCACCCCTAGTCCTTACCCCAAGAGCATCAGCACGTTGAACGTAGAAGAACTCCTTTTCTTGGCTGTTAAGGTGCCGTCTTGCCACATTCTCAGAGGTAACATATGAAATCGCCTCTTCTTTAGTACCTTGAAACTCTACAAATATTGGGTCAACACCAGCTTTTAATGCAGCCTCATATCGGTGACGGCCATCAAGAATCTTACCTTCATATGTGGCAATCGGACGATCCAACCTGAAACCATTACATGCTATATCGTTGGCAATATCATCTACTGTCTCAGGCTTATGTGGCAACCATAAACAAATCTCATGGTACTGCCAATCTGGTTTATCTGACAACATTTTATCTACCCATTCATTATCTTCTACAACTTCCATATTTACTTCCTTTATTATTAATAGTCTTTAGAAGACCTCTGTATTTACCTATAGCACCATTTTACGGCACAATTAACAAAAGCCACATTTTTTATATGGCCTCTGTGATTTTTTTGATACACTTATCTACATACCTCTTGACTTCCATAGGTGTTGTACCAAATTTACCACCGCAATCTTCAACAATCTTAGCTAATGTGACACCTTTAAGGTAACGCATTTCCACTAAACCCCACTCCTTGTCAGATAGTGTATTCCTTGCAACACGTATAGCATGTAGCATATCTTGTCGTTTCTCATATACAACAGCAGGATTAGAATCTTCGTCAACTAACTCAACACTTTCCAATGGTGTACTGGTTGAATTGATAGCCTGTTGCAATTTTGCCACACCCACTCGGCTCATCGTTGAGTTGTCCTCTGTGTCCCTAGCTAAAGACCTCGTAGCAGTAGTTACAGGGACCGTTACAGGTAGGTTCTTTAAGTTAATGTAATCATGCATAGCCCTATTAGCCATACGTCTTAGATTAGCCCCATGCGTGTTACCCTGATCACCTTGCTCTAAGCACTCCAAAATTCCCTCGGAGACCAGATCATCGAAGTGACTAGGTGAGTTGTATTTGTGAGCTAGTGTACGACACATCTTCATCATTTCCTCAGTAGTCATGTTTTAAAGCCTCCCAGCTTACAGGGAAGTAACGCAACATAATATTCGACACCTCATTTCCCACGATACGGGTCTCTAGTTGAGTGTCAGGCTTACAACGTAAATTGCACATCTTAGCGAAGGCTCCTACTGTTCCTGACCAATACCATTCTGTCATGGTGTTCTGAGGCAGTATCATACGTGCTTGTTCTGGTGCTATACCTTGAGTTAGCATCTTCTTATAGTCACCTAGTGCCTTCTCTGCCACCTCCTTTACATAGATATTAGGGAAGTACTGGGACTGACTTTTTCCACCGCTCCCCTGCTTCTTATCTTCACCCTTGTCTCTCCAATGATCAGGCTCATAGAACTCAGGTTCATCATCTACATACCTACGGCTCACCTCATTCCAAGGCATGTATTCATGTTTCTGTAGTTGTCGTGCTACAAAAATAGGTGCCTTAACATGTACCGTCATAAAGGTGTGGTTGAATGGGGAAGTATGCTTATGCTTGGCTAGATACTTGATTAGTTTAGCATCCTTATCTTTCAGTTTAGGTGGCCCCCATTGGTCACTCGTGTCCATCTCGCTAGTCTTACCAAAGGACACCCTAGCTGCATTAACGACAGACAGGTCACTGCCCATATGGTCTATGTATGTTACTTCTATACTCATCCAAACCTCCCAACATATTTTGCTATGTGATGTACAAATGGTAACAAACTAATAGCCATCAGTAAGTTCATTCCTGTGTGTACCATTGCAATACGTAAGGTATCACCTCTTGGCATACCATCAGATACAAGTAACCCAGCTAACCAGATAGTCCCTGTAGTCCCTATATTGGCTCCTAAGACACAAGCTATTGCCGCTGGTAGGGGTACTGCCCCAGAAGCAACTAAAGCAATAATAGCTGTAGTACTCAAGCTACTTGATTGCCACGCTAGGGTCATGATGATCCCACCAAAGAACATATAAATAGGGTTAGCTACAAACCAGTTTAAGTGATCCATATTACCCATGCTTTTCATGCCACCTGAGAACATCTTTAGTCCTATATAGAATACGACAAGACCAATGGCTGTGTATATATAGTTGTTCACGGTGCTGTCCCTTTCCACAGTTTAACTTGTGCATCTAACTTGTGGTTCTCTTCTAATAGCTTCTTAGCTTTTCTCTCCCAGTAGTCAGCCTCACGTTTTAGTATTTCATAGCTTTCACGCAGTTTCTCATTCTCTTTCTGCACTCTCTTTAACTTAGTCATTAACTCTCCGTGTTCATCATTCATATTATCCACCTAAGTCAGTTATGTGATTTTGACATATAACCCTTTGCGCTGAGTTTAATGCCCTTTTCTTCTGTAGAATCTTAAGTCTCTGCTTACACTCCTTGAGGTCTTGTTCCAACTTATCTATGTCATCATTTATAGTATTACTCCTGATCTGTAGGGTGGCCTTTTGCACATTCCAATATTCTATCTCTTCTTCTATTGATCCCATCAGTAATCCTCCACCATTGTATAGAACATATGATCGCCTAGCTTACCATCATAGTCATAGAACTGCGCCCAGTAGGGGCTGACAGCCGTTGTGTGATAGTGAGTCGAGGTGATGCCTAGCCCATGCCCACGAAGTACCTCAGAGGCTACCAGAATGGCTCTTATAACAGCTTCCTGCTCTGGCTCCTTAAGGAAGTCATCTGATTTTCCATCGTGGGTATAGGAGAACTGTTTATTCTGATTAATTACCTCACAGGCATCATCAGGATACCTATCACTCTGCACCCTGTTCATTATTACTTCAGCTACAGCCAACTGTCCGTCAACTGTCTGGTTTCTGGCCTCGTAATATATCGCCGCTGATAGGCATAAAATGGTTAGCATAGAAGTCCTTTCCCCCGTTCTTCTCTTTACGGGTGTTCACATTCTTCTTCTTATTAGGTATCACCTGCTTCCTGAACTTAGGGTCTCTTAATTCCCTCGCTACTGGGTTAATCTTATACACCTTGTCGGTGCGTTTGCTTAAAGGTTTCTTTGGTCCTTCAGTCATCATACGATTTCATCCCCTAAGCCAAACACATGCCGACCACCAGCTTTAAAGGCTAGTACCTTGTCCATCTTAAAGCACTTGTAACCATCGCTTGTCTTCAGTGTAACATAGCCGTGAGCCTTGAGAGCAGCAGCAGCAATCTTGCCACGCTCATTTCCCTTGAGGCCCTTGATGACGTTCATACGCCCATTGTACACCCGCACCTCGTCATCCTTGGTCAAGAACTTTACCGTGATAAACTGGTTCTGGTTTTCGCTGAGTACGTTAGTAACCATGTTTTCTGGTAGTGCCATTTGATCTCTCCTGTTTCACTGCGTAGCTGTGCTACTATATGTTTCAAACTGTGATTCTTTAGATAGGTTAATTAGGTGCTAGTGTCAAGTGTTAGCCTCAACAACAGCCCTTGCAAATCCTCTCGGTGTAGCTGATCTGATGTTCTTAGTCTTCATAGATTTACCACCTAGTTTAAGGTGTTGCGTAGAATACCCCTTGTGAGGCTCTACAGAGCACTTTACAGGCATCTTAAAGCCATTACCTGTCCATAGGCATGTCTTCTTAGGATAGGCATCTGACGGGGCTATATACTCAGGCCATTTAGGGTGCTGTTCTTCGCCATAGGGGATATATCCACCATACTCATACGGATGAAACGTGTGGTCAGGCTTGCGCCATAGAGTTGACAACACAGATACGGGGTTCTCAATGAAGTAGGGACAATCTAAATCATCAAACAGTACAGCACACTCAATGGCGTAAGATGCCGCTTTCTCTTGAAACAAGGGGTCAGCCTCTGCCTTCCAAGCAAAGTGAGCCGCACCAGATACAGCCATGTCAGTACATACTGGAAAAGCCATTGCGAAAACTACATTGTTTCCTTTACCTTCGTCGAAACGAAAGAATATATCAGTGAGGGTGCTAAAGTCATGCAGGTCAGCATGTAGATAGAATATAACACCGCCAGATGCAAAGTGTTCCGTATTATCGACCTCCACTGTTTCATGCTTATGCTGAATGTCATATGCGTAGCACTCATACCCTGCCTCTGCCCAAGGCTTGAGAGCCTCACCAGTAAAGTCATATAAGCTGATTACGATACCCTTAGTCATGTCATGTCTCCTTCTGTCTGATTGTCTATATGAAGTGATTCGGTGTCAGTGTCAACACTAAAAGTTTGGTTGTCCATCTTCATCGAACACAACATCATCACGTACCCACATAGGCTCTGGCTCTGCATCAATTTCCACTGCGGGGGTCTTATGATCCAGTACTCCCAGCATCCTTAATTCTTGCTCTAGTTCTTCAGTCATCATCACTCTCCAATTGTCCAGTTCCTAAGCACCACTCACATACACTATACTCAGCATATGGCTCGTATGTATCCCCGTATCTTTCCCAGCGTTCGTATTCGCAAACACCTTCGCCCTGACACTCTTGACACTCTTCCATATTATATCTCCTTATCTTTAACGGGTGAGCCTACCCAAGACTTTATGCTCATCCAATCAAACTTGTAATTGTCAGATATGTGTTCAAAAGCAGCCCAGTATTCAGCACAATCCCTTGATGTCTCACCCCATACCCACTTGCAGGGAATACCTGAGAGCCTGAAACTGTGGACCTCACCAGATGCAAACATCATCTCTACGTCTACCGATACTTCTATATTTGTGCACGACATAATTATTACCTCCACTGTATGATTCGTTTGGCTTGCCATCTTGATACATATTTCCACCGTGGGGGTCAAGGGCTAATTTCCTCGGTGGGGTCATTTTCCACTGTGGGGGCTAATTTCCACTGTAGGGGGGTCGATGCTGGTGATTCTCGATTTTCTGGCGGCGTTCCTGATTCGTTCCGTTTTCATGATTCGTTCCTGATTCGGTATCGATTCGTTCTGTTTTCATGATTCGTTCCTGATTCGTTTCATGTTCCTGATTCGTTCGATTACTTTACCAAAAGACTCAACTATAGTACTCGACTAAAAGACTCGACTATAGTAATCGACTAAAAGACTCGACTATAGTAATCGACTAAAAGACTCGACTATAGTACTCGACTAAAAGACTCGACTATAGTAATCGACTAAAAGACTCGACTATAACTCAGCCAGATTGAGGTGTGGTATTTTTGCAACACTATT
>WLWH01001257.1_pt1 | contig 17283 bp, 3 predicted proteins | sample 6712741 | NCBI WGS metagenome assembly WLWH01 (sample SAMN12718694, study PRJNA515312) | sponge metagenome | isolation source: marine sponge | host: Mycale hentscheli | place: New Zealand: South Island, Marlborough, Capsize Point | collected 2003-05-01 | reverse complement strand
TCAACACGCCACGCCGTAACCCCTTCGTCGCCCGCCGCCAGCGCCGAAGACTCAACCAATGGCCAGACTTCCGGGCTGATGCCGGGGTCGTTTTCATAGACTGCGAATACATAGGTCAGCGGTGCCGTGCCCTGATCCACATCCACGCTGTTAACCACCTCCAAGGTCGGCCTTAGGCTATCGACTTCCACGCCGATCCCCGGCGCACTCAATGGCAAAGGACCCGGGGCGTCATTTTCCGTGTTGACAAAAAAATCACCATATACCCATACACTGTGCCCACCCGCGTTAAACCCACGTGCGCGCCAGTCGTACCACTGGTTATCCGCATCCAACGGCGGGAATACCGGCCACGCCGTAAGCGTCTGTGCGCCGGCCGTCACCGTCGCGCGACGCACCAACACCTGCATCTGCGGATCCTCATAGAGCTCGAATTCATACCCCACTTCCAGGCGTGGATCATGAATCTCGTGCGCGACCACCAGTGGTGGCGCCAGTGTCGCCACCTCCGTTTCATTAGGGGGCTCCACCAGACGCGGCGGCGCCGTCACTCCGGGCGCCTCAACCGTAATCGTCAGCGCCGCGCCGTGGCTCCCGCCTTGACCATCAACCACCGTATAGTCCACCCGCTCGACACCTGCGAAATCAACTTCCGGCGTGTAATGAATGCGCATGCCATCATGGCGTATCACTCCATGTGACGCCGGTGTCACCGCGCTCACTTGCAGCGGATCTCCATCTGCATCCACGTCGTTGGCCAACACCGGCACAACGACTTCGATCCCGCCTACCGTGCGTGCCGCATCGGCCACCGCCACCGGTGCATCATTAACCGGCGTGACCGTGATGCTGACCGGCGCCGCATTCGATACGGCGCCCGCAACATCACTGATGGTGTAAGTGAAGCTATCACTGGTCGTTTCACCCCCATCATGGGCATAGTCAACGGTGCCATTGGCATTGATGACCACATTGCCGTTCGCGACACCGGAGATGATGGCGATGCTGGATGGGTCAACACCATCATCGGCGTCAGTATCGTTGGCAACAAGGTTGATGGTTGTGCTCGCACCCTCATTGAGGACCGCACTGTCACCGGCAGCCACCGGCGCATCATTTTGCGCCGTCACCGTAATAGTCACGGCCGCCACGTTCGACAACGCGCCACTGGCATCCGCGATGGTGTAGCTGAAGCCGTCCGACGTGGTTTCACCGCCATTATGGGTATAGCTGACCGTACCGTCGCCATTGACGATAAGCGAGCCGTTGCTGACCGGCGCCGTCACTACAATGCTCGCCGGATCGATGCCATCGTCCGCGTCCGTATCGTTCGCCGCCAGGTTGAGAATGACGCTGTAGCCTTCGACCACTGAGCCGGTGTCGGCAGCGGCAATCGGTATATCGTTAATGGGGGTAATCGAGATATTGGCCGTCACCGTATTAGACGGGGCGCCGGCGAAGTCAGACACACGGTAGCTGAAGCTATCGGTTGTGGTCTCACTGCCGTCGTGAGTGTAACTCACCGTGCCATCGCCCAGCAGGCTCAGCGAACCGTGTGCAGGTGCCACCACCACCACGAGACTGGACGGATCGATGCCGTCATCCGCATCCGTATCGTTGGCGATGAGATTAATCGTCTGCGCCGCACCTTCATTCACCAAACCACTATCGGCAACGGCCACGGGCGCATCGTTGTGCGGCGTTACAGCGATGCTGACCGTTGCCACATTCGATACGGCGCCACTGCCATCGGTGATGGTGTACGTAAAGCTGTCCGAGGTGGTCTCGCTACCGTCATGGGTATACGTGACAGTTCCATCGAGATTGTTGGTCAAGCTGCCGTTGGTCGCTCCAGCAACCACCACCACACTCGAGGCAACGATGCCATCGTCCGGATCGGAATCGTTGCCCGCCACATCAATAACGACTGCGCCGGCTTCGGCAACTGTCTGGCTGTCAGCTGTGGCCACTGGCGCATCATTTTGCGGCGTCACGGAGATAGTGACCGTGGCGGCGTTGGATACCGCGCCGGTAGTATCAGCAATCGTGTAGCTGAAGCTATCGGCGGTGGTCTCACTGCCATCATGGGTATAGGTCAGCGTGCCATCGGCATGGTTGATCAGTACGCCATTAGTCGTACCTGACACCACTGAGACACTGCTCGGATTCAAAGCATCGTCGCTGTCGGTATCGTTTACAACCACATTGATTGTTACCGCACCGCCTTCGTCAACGGCGACTGTTTCTCCAACAGCCACGGGATTATCGTTGGTCGGAGCAACAGTGATAGCGACGATAGCAACGTTGGATACCGCCCCACCGACATCGGCAACGGTGTAGCTGAAACTATCTGAAAGCGTTTCCGAGCCATCGTGCTCATAAACCACCGTGCCGTTCGAATTGACCACGAGTGTGCCATTGGTGGCGCCTGCAACTATCACCACGCTCGTCAAGTCCAGGCCATCATCGGCATCGGCATCGTTACCAACTACGTCGATGGAAAGACTTGCCCCTTCCGCGACAACCGTGCTGTCGTCCGATGCAACCGGGGCGTCATTGACTGCGGATACCGTGATGGCAACACTTGCCACGTTAGAAGGCGTACCGCTCGTGTCGGCGATGGTGTACTGAAAGCGATCAGCCAGGGTTTCACTACTATCGTGCGTGTAGTCAACCGTACCGTCGGCGAAGATCCGAACCGATCCATTCATGGGCGCGCTGACAATTGTCACACTGTTCGGATCCAGCGCGTTTTCCGCGTCGGTGTCATTGCCCGCGATATCAATGTTCTGCGTGGCGCCTTCGGCCACCGCTCCCGCATCAGCCGCCGCAATGGGCGCGTCGTTCACCGGCGTAACGGTGATGGTCACACTGACCGGGTTCGAAGATGCACCTGAAGTATCTGCAATCGTGTACGTGAAACTGTCACCCGTGGTTTCGCTACCATCGTGTCGGTACCCCACTGTACCGTCGCCGTCGTTGACCAGCGTGCCGTGGTTAGCGCCAACGGTGATGGCGATACTCGCAAGGTCCAGCGCGTTCTCGACGTCAATATCATTGGCGGCGAGATCAACGACGGCCCATGTACCCTCATCTACGGTCACGCTATCAGCGACCGCGACCGGCGCATCGTTTTGCGCCGTAACGGTAACGCTTACAGCCGCTACATTGATACCGAGCAAGCCGTCACTCACGGTGTAGTGAAATGTATCCGCGCCGAAGAAATTCTGGTTGGGGGTATAGGTAACGGTGTTGTCCGCATTGATGATCGCCGTCCCATCGGACGGTTGCGTCACCGCGGTGACAGCTAGTGCCTGTCCATCGGGCTCAACGTCGTTCGCAAGCACCGCAATACTTGCCGGTGTATCCTCCGGCGTGGAAACCGAGTCGGCCGCCGCCACGGGTGCTTGGTTGATGTCGCGCACCACCCAAGTGAAAACCACCTCGGTAGACGCGCCGCCCGCGTCGGCCACATTGGCTGCGACGGTATAACTACCGGCCGTCGTGTAGCCCAACACGCCGGTCACAGCACCAGTGTCCGCGTTCATGGAAAGTCCGCCCGGTAGACCCGATGCTGAGTACGTGAGGGCCTGTCCTTCTTCGTCACTCGCCACCAGCGTCAAGTTGACGGTATCGTTCTCGGCACTGCTCACAAGCACCGGATTCGTGACCGACGGTGGATCATTCACCGCCTCCACAGTGATGGTCACCGTCCCGGTGTCAGAGCTGGCGCCATCGGTGATCACATAATCAAAGGACTCCGAGCCGCTGAACTGCGCATTGGGCGTGTAGCTGAATGTGCCGTCGGCATTGAGAACAAGAGTACCGTTCGCCACGGCCGTATGGCTATCGATTGCCAACACATCACCGTTCGCATCGGTATCGTTGACGCGCACGTCAAACGTGAGGGCGACATCCTCATCGGTACTCACCGCATCGTCGATGGCCGTCGGCGCGATGTTGTTGGCGGTAACCGTCCATTGCAGCGTGTAGCCATGAACCCGGTTGTCGAGCACATCCAAAATTGAGAGGGCTACGCTGTAGTCGCCCCGCGCGTCCAGCGCGATGGCGCCACTGATGGTGCCGCTGGCGGCGTCTATGGTCAGCCCGGCTGGCAAATCAACCGCAGCGAATCGCAACGTCCCGCCTTCCGGATCGGAGGCCGGGATAGGAAGATTGACCGTCGCCCCCGCGCGATGGGACTGGGCGCCAGGCAACATGACCGCGGGTGGCTGATTAACATCTGCCACGTCCACCGTAAACGTCTTCCTCACCGGGGCAAATAGCTGCGCCTCCGGCGGCCTGGTACACAATGATTGCGAAGCGCCAACCGTGACGGCAACGGTATACGAACCCGCATCCGCATGAGTAGGCGCGATATGGATACTCCCCGTACCATCACCGTTGTCGGCCAAGGTGACGAACGGCGGCAATGGACTGCCCGGTACGATGCAAAGCGACACAGCGACGCCACTTGCAGTGACGGCAACGTCAACCGAATCGCCTTCGTCCATGGTTACATCGGCGATATCCGTCACCACCAAGCCATCGGCGGCATCCACCAACCAGCCAAATGTCTCGGACAGGGTGAAAATGCCATCGGAAACCGTCACCACCGGCGTGTAGGAGCCCGCGCTGGCCGCCGCGATCACCCCGGACATGACACCCGTGACCGGATCGATGTTCACGCCTTGTGGTAGCAGGTGACCGCTCGCCAGACCGTAGGTCAAAATATCGCCTGGATCGGCATCCGTCGCCAGCACCGGCACCGAGACCGATTCCCCCTCCTCGTTGCTCTGATCAGCAATCATCTGCACAACAGGGGGTGAGTTCACGATAAACGTACAGTGAGCGCTCGCCTGAGCCGACAGCGCGTCCGTCATCGTGTAACTAAATGGATAACGCCCACCGGCGTTGGTCGCGCCAGCAATAATTCCAGTGACGGGATCAAGTGTCACACCCGGTGGCAAAGCACCCGAACTGATCGCATAGGTATAGGGCGCCGTCAACCCCACCGGTAGCGGGAACTCCGATTGGAACGGCTCGCCCGCGATCCCGATTAACGTGCAGGGTCTGGCGTAAGCCGATAGTTCAACAACACCGCCCAGTAATATCGGAATCGAAGCGTTCACCAAGGGCAGTTGCGTTAGAGTCGATTCCTCGGCCCGGCCAATCCCAGCGAAATCAATAGCGCTCGCGTTGTATACAGGCGTATTGGCGATGGCTGATATGACAGGCCAGCCGTCCACCACTCGCCCGAATACCGTCTGCGTAGCTGAACTCAGCGCCGAAGAATTATCCGCCGGATTGATAAACCATTGGCTCCGCGAGAAATTCGGCCAAAGCCCTGTCGCCGACGTGAGCGCAACCGTTCCATACTCATGTGCGATACCCGGCTCGCTCGCAAGCGCCCCACCCTCGTTGACCCGCTCCCATTGGCTCCCTTCTAAACGCAAGCCACCGCTCTGCAAAATCGGCCGTTGGGTTGGAAATCCAATGTGATCGACGAGTGACCCCTCCAGTTCACCCGTGGACACCAAAGTCAGAAACGCACTGACCGCTCGTGGCGCAACCGCTCCGTACAACTCAAGCTTGAAATCGCCGTAGCCGGAGGACAATTGCACGACATGAGTCGCCCCTGAATCCTCGATAACACCGATCTGCAGCGTCTTGCTGGTCGTCAATGGCGCCGCATGCGTATCGGTGACGCTGACGATAACCGGATAACTAGCGCTCTGAGCATCATCGCTTCCGGGCGCAATCGTCAGCGTGATCGTGCCGTCGGGGTTGGGCGTCGCCGTCACGAACGTGGCCACCGAGTTCACCGTCACGTTCAAGTTATGATTGTCGGGATCGCTGAAAGCGAGGGTAAGCTCCGTCTGGTTGCCTTCGTTCACGAAGATCACGCCAAGGTCATCGAGCAGCGGCGCGCGGTTTGTGTCGTTCACCGTCCATACAAAACCGTGAGTGGCCTGCAAAAAGCCGTCGCTTACGGTCAACGTAATCGAATAAGTACCCGCGGCCTCATAAGTAGGCGTACCAGTGATGTCGCCGGTTGCACTGGAGTAGGTAACACCTGGGGGCAGGTTGGTGTAGCTGAAGCCGACCGCCAAACCATCCGGGTCGCTGGCTGTCGCGCCCAGCGCGATGGCGGCACCTTCGTCACTGGTCAGCGAAGCCGGTGCTGTATCGATCACCGGCTCGCGGTCCACATCGTTGACCGTCCAAGTGAACTGCTGGCTTACCGCGTCCGACCCATCGCTGACTGTGACCGTCGCGCCTGCGTAGACACCGGTCGAGACATAATCCAGGTTGCCCACAATCTCGCCAGTCGCCGCGTTGATGCTCAGCCCTGGTGGCAGTCCACTCGCACTGTAACTCAATGAATCGCCATCCTCATCGGAGGCGGCGACGGTTAGCGAGACGGCTGCGCCTTCACTTGACACTGGGTCCGCCGGGGCCGCCAACACCGGTGGGATATTGACTCGGAGCTGTCCATTGCCGGTGAGTACCGTACCGTTGGCATCCGTCACCCCATAACCAAAGTTAAACGTTCCGGTCACCGTGGGCGTACCCGCCAGCGTGTTGGTAGCCGTCGTACTACCCACCGACGCGATCCCGTCCGGCAGAAAACCCGTTACCCGCCAAGAATAAGGAGCAACGCCCCCGGTGATCATCAGATCAGCGGAGAACGGCTGGCCGAGCCGGGCCGAGAACACGTGTGGTGCGGTAATCCCGAGTTCGCTGGCACCGTTACCCTTGACCAGCGCTCTGGCATCGGCGAGCCCCGGATCGGTACCCAGCCTGGCTTCGACAACATCGGGCAGGCCATCGCCATCGGTATCGGCCAGTTGGGTCGCGGCGAATGTTCGGGCCGCCAACGCAGTCACGAGCGCATCTTGTTCCCAGGCGCCATCCGCCGCCTGTGTATTGACCAAATAGTCCTGCAACACGGCCAGAGAAGGCGCACCCGAACGAACCGTATCGATGACGAGGAACGCAGCGCTCGTCTCCAGCACCGTACTCCCATCCACACCGATCCCACCATCGCCGTCAACGAGCCCGATCAACCAATCAACGCCCGCATCTACAGCGGTAGCCAGATTGAAGTTGTAGCCATTACAGGTCCTAGCGGAGTATCCCAGTGCAATGAAGGCGTGCAGTTCCACAACGTTCTGCGCGGTGGGAATCACGGCACTCTTGCCGGTTGACACCAACGCTGGATCATCGGCGGCGAGATAGGACCAACTCCCCGCATCAGAGGCGGTTTTCTGCGAACGCAAGATCTCGCAAAGCCCGATCAACAGCTTGGATCTTTCCGCCTGATACGTCGCCGCATCGGAGCGCAGGGCGCGCATGGCCAGCGGTGTATCCGGGAAGCTGGTCGAAAACTGACTGTACGCACCCCACGCACTCAGCCGGTTGCGCCTCGCGATCAGCGCCTCGAACAGAGGCTGCGTCTGTAGACCCGCCCCTTGCAGCACGATCGCCTGCTGCGCCAACGCATCAATGCTTCGCGGTTCAGCATTGGTGAGCCAGCTAAGCCCGCGTGAATGCACATAACCGTTGACGCCGGCCCGTTCCATCGCGAGCAAGCTGTTGGCAGATACCTGAATGTCGTTGCCGGGCCGTCCCCGCCAGCTACCGTCGCCTTGCTGGCGCTCAATCAACCAAGCGAGCGCCGCCGCCCTAGCCGCATCGAGTTGCGTCTGCGTTGCCGCCCATGAACTCAGCGAAAAGGCCAACAGCGCTAACGCAACCAGTACCGTTCCCCGCCAGTACCAGCGTAGTCCCTTTAATGCACCCAACACACTAGCAATGCTCTCGATTAAGTGGCAATCACTCGGCCCTACTGCGCCGCGCTACAAGTGTTCACTTGAACGGTAAGCCGCTGATTGGAGAAGGTAAAGGCTCGGCTTTGCGCACTCGCCTCAAATTCGCAGCGCTTTTTCGCCGCCCTGCTTGTTGCGGCTTTGGTCTTCTCTTGTGCCCTGCGAATCGGCGGCCGCGCCACGGCAGCTACAGGCTTTGCATCAATGACCTCGCAACCCGCACAACCAACGGCATCCGTTCGGGTAGCATCAAAAGCGGGAAGTGGACGCGAGTCCCGGATGGTTTTGAGGTCGAATCGCGGGATCGTTTCGGGCGGGATCGTTTCGGGCGGGATCGTTTTCGGCTCGAACTCTTGAGCGAGCGCAGGTATCGCGCAGGCCAGGGTCATGGCGCAGACCAATATGCACCGTTTCACCCACTTCACCATCATTGTGCCGCCTACCTATTCCGCTAACTCCATCTGCTACTGTTCCAAGCCGTAGCTCGCCGTACAAACCATGAGCACACGCCACATCCTGGATGCGGCCGAGTCCTCAAGACGGCGCAATCATACCTCGCATCAGAGGAGTTAACACAAGGGTTTTTTGTATTGACTCACTGGATGCATAGTAAGCATATCGGTATTCATTCCCTACCCAATACCGCGTACACTCAACGCCACCTAGAACGCTGCCACTGCCTGCGCAACAAGATGTACCCACAGTCAAGATGTGCCCACAGTGCAGCAGCCCGCGTACACCCAGTTTCATAACAGGACGTACGCGGCTCTAGGATTACGAGCCCCAACCCGGTCACGGAACAGCAGGCATGCTTGGTGCAATCACCTATTTGGCGACTTGGCTCACGCCCGCTCAGTTCATTCAATCTCCACTCGGCCTCGCGCGGTCTGTTGCCCAGCACCGATATTTCGACCAGGCCATAAGAACACACATGGCCATCGGCAGGCGTCTTGCGCTGGCCATAACGCTAGGCGCCCTACTGGCACTCCTCGCCATAACCGACGCTGGCGCCCAAGAACGCAACAAGAGCCGGCGCATTCATAGCGAACTGATCGCCAGCGCCGTGCAAGCCTCCCTGGTACGCGCCCTGGACACTACCTCCCATGAGTTGGTCGCAACGCTCAAGGACACCAGCAGGACGCTGCGGCGCATTCGCCGGGCGACGCCTACCGGGGTATTGCTGTCCACCCAAGCCAAAGTCCAGCTTCAGCGCCATATCACGGCCATTGCCGAGTTGCGCCCGGCACTGATTGAAAAGGTCGCGCGCCAACCGGGCAGCCAGCGTCCCCGGTTCGCCGCCCGCGTGCAGCGCCGCTTCGACGAGGTGCTCGCGACCTTGCGCGCCATCCACCAGGCCCGAACCCCCAAGGTACAAGGCCGGGCCCTGTCCGAGGCGCGCAAGGCGCTGCGCCAATGGCGCCGGGGACAACGGGTCGAAAGCAGCCGGCGTCAGGCGCGCACCGCAGGGGTGCCCAATATCCCGGCGCCACGGCGCTACGTGGCGCCACCGTTCAATGAGAACGCGCCCACGGTGCACCATGAGCGGCCGGTATTGCGCGACGATGATTCGAAGCCCGCGCCGCCGCCGCGACACACGCGCGCCCGCCGGGTGGGCGCTTTCGATGGCTTACTGGACGGCCACACCCTGGCGCGCTTTGCACCGGCCCGCTTCCCTGCCGCCCAATTCACCACCGCTGGTATCGACGGCGCCGGCTTCGGCCCCAGCCGTTCAGACCTTGGCCGTTCAGACCTTGGCCGCTTCATCACCCCTGCCCGCTTCATCACAGTGGGCCAACCGCCCGCCACCCCCTCTGAAGCGGCCACCTGCGACTACACCGCCGCGGACTTAGGCCGCCCCGCCGCCACTGTCCATGCCGAAGTCGCCGTCACACCAGAGATCGCCGCGCTGGCCCAATCGCTCGGCTATTCGCCCGTGCGCATCATCGAGTACGTCAGCAATGAGATTGATTTCGAAGCGTATTTCGGCTCACTCAAAGGCGCTCAGGGCGCGCTCATCAGCGGTGCCGCCAACGCCACCGATCACGCCTCGCTCACCCTCGCGCTGTTGCGCGCCTCGAACATCCCGGCGCGCTACGTCAAGGGCCAGGTCGCTTTCTACAACGACGAGCGGCTCTACCGCTGGCTAGGCGCCCGGTCCGCGGTCGGTGCCGCGGCTCTGTTGGCTTCGGGTCAAATCCCGACGAGCCGCTCCGGAGATAACGTCTTCTTCACCCAGGTGTGGGTCGAGGCGTGTATCCCGTACCGGAACTATCGGGGCTCCGGCGCCAGTAACCGCGGCCACCGCTGGGTGCCCATCGATACCGCTTTCAAGAACCGCGCCTATCAAGACGGCATCGCCATCGATGTATCGTTCGACTATGCCAGCTATCTGAGCACGCGCACTCTTTTGTTGCCCCACGAACAGTTCGAGGCGCAGGTCCAAGCCCATATCCGAACCCTGGCGCCGCGCTACGGCAACAACACCTTGGCCGATGTGCCCTATACCGGGCGCACCGAGCCGCTCACCCTCGATATCTTGCCCGCCACCTTGCCCTATGAGGTCAGGCAATACCTGGCCTGGGACGGCACCGCCACCGCCGAGACCGCGGCCCTGCCCGCCAAACACCGCTATACGCTGTCCATCGACGTGGGCAACGCCCAAAGCAACGCCACCTTGGGCCATGCCGTGTTGGATGTACCGGCCATCGCCCTCAAACGGCTCACCCTCGCCTTCCAACCCGGCACCGGCGGCTCGCTGGACGCCGAGCGCCGCGCCTACCTGCGCCAACTGGAGGCGCGCTACGGCCCTGGTAGTGCGCTTTATATCCAGCGCAACGGGGCCGTTCAGTGCGTCCGGGATCACACCCCGGTGCTCAAAGTGGACGGGGTCGCCGTCAACCTCGACCCGACCTCCGCGCCCACCTGTTACTTCGCGCTCAACGAGTGGTACGGCGGCACCGCCCTCGACCCCAATGTGGTGCGGGTCGATCGCTTGCCCAAACGCACCCTATCGCTCGAGGTACAACTCGGGGGCGCCACCCTCAACGCCACCCGCTTCGACACGCTCTCGGCCTTCGATTATCACGCCCTGCACCTCTACAGCCATCAGACCTCCGAGCGTTTGATTCAAGCGCGCGCCGCCCGGCTGCTCGAAGGGATCAACAACACCCCCGACCCAGCCGAGGACAAGGAGGCGACGCTAGGGGAGTTTTTGCATCTGGTGGGCCTCAAGTACCTGCACTACATCGCCGATGCGTACCACCGGGTCGGGCGCTTGTACGGCGAGTCCGGCGAAAGCGGACTGCACATTGGCTTGACCGCCAGCCGCACGGAGGTGAGCTATCTGTTCGACTTGCCCTACGCCGTCACCAACAGCGGTTTCCTCATCGACGTGCCCGGCGGCCAGTCGCGCAGCACCCATCTGGAGACCGGCCGGACCTCCTTTGAAGCCTTCGTCTTGGGTGGTTATGCCTTGTCTGCGCTCGAATCCTATGTGTGGCAGGAAAACGCCCGCATGGACGCGGTCAGCGTCGTGCGCGGCCTGCAATTCGCCAACGACAGCGGCATCGAAGTGCTGGACATCAATGCCGCCAACCAAGCGACCGAGTGGCCCAAGCTACAGGTCGGCGAGGGCGCGCTCGACTACAGCCAAGCGACCAAGAACACCCTCCAAGGGCTGCTCAACAGTGGCCATGACATCAAAATCCCCGTCAGTCTTATCGACTACGGTGAATGGACCGGCCAAATCTACGTGGCCACGCGCCAGTCCGGTAACCGCTTGAGCGCCACCTACAAAATCGGACCCTTCGCTGGTGGCTACACGGTCAACCGCACGCCCAGCGCCCCCACCTACCGCTTGCCGGCCCGCCGCGCCGGTGCCCCTGGCGCGTCCACGCCCACGGCGCTCGCCCCGGCCACCCTCAACTCGATGATCAACTACGGCACCACCCACGGCACCTCGCGCGGCGGTGATCCGGTGAACATGGCCACCGGCAACCTGTTCGATATCGAGCAGGACTTGCGGGTCATGGGCCGCGGCGGGCTGCCTATCTCCTTTCAACGCACCTACAACAGTCTGGCCGCCGCCCATCCCAACGCCTCAACGGCGCCCCTCGGTTACGGCTGGACGCACAGTTTCAATCACTTCCTGACCTTCGAGGACAGCGATGGCGATGCCGATGTGGAAGGTTCTGACGAGGACACCCTGACCTCATCGGTCACCTGGACCACCGGTGATGGCGGACAGCGCTTCATCCCCGTCGCTGGCGCCGCCGGCGGTGTCGCCATCGGCGCCGCGTTCACCCCACCGCAGGGCTTTTATTTCGCCGCCAGCCGCGAGCCCGATGGGCGCTATCGCATTCGGGAGAAAAACGGCTTCAGCTATTTCTTCGAGAATGTCCCCGGCACGGTCGGCCAAACAGCCCGCGTGCTGCGCCTCGAAGACCGCAATGGCAACGGCCTTCGCTTCGACTACGGCCCAGCCGGTACCCTGGACACCGTCACCGATGACCTCGACCGGGTCATCACCTTGTTGTACGACTCGGCCCATCGCCTGACCCACCTGCGTGACTGGACCTACCCCTCGACGGGGCGCGAGTGGCGCTACCACTACAACGCCGACGGCGAGTTGGAGCGCGTCGATAACCCGCTCGCGGCCAGCGGCCAGCAACCGGGCCTGACGTACGAGTACTACGGCCTCGCCGACGGGGTGAATCTCAATCACGCCCTGCGCCGTTCCCAAAAGCCCAACGGCAACGGCATGACCTTCGAGTACTACAGCAATGGACGGGTGTTGCGCCACACCGATGATCGGGGCGGCACCCTGACCTTCACTGACAACGACTATCGCCGCGAGGCCACCACCACCAATGAGCGCGGCTTCGTCAAGCGTTATTTCTTCAATGAGAACGGCAGCCCCACCCTCACCATCGATGAGAACGGCGGGCGCATGGCACATACGTACGACCCACTCGCCCCGTTCCATGAAATCGCCCGCACCGATGCCGCCGGCTTGACCACCCGCTACGACTACGACGCCAACGGCAACGTCACGCGCATCACCGCTCCCTCCGGCGCGACCACCGAATACAGCCATTTCAACGCCTTTGCCCAAGCCATGAAGGTCAAGGACGCCAACGGCAACATCACCCTCCATCAGTCCGATGCCGCCGGTAATATCACCCAGACTCTCGTACTGAAGGCGAACACCGGCGCGCATTATGATCCGGCCACGTGGGAGCCCGTGCCGGCCGCGATCTTGAGCTGGACTCAACAGACCTTCGATGCCCACGGCAATCCGCTCATCATCAAGCGCATTAGAGATTTTCAAACACAACAAGGCCCAACGGCGGAGTTCGACTACACCGATACCGCCAACGCCACCAGCGGGCTCAATCCGGTCACCGTACGCCGGTGCGGCGACCTCGATGGCGACGCGCGCATCGAGCGGTCCACCGAATGCCGGCAAGTCACACAATCTTACGACGCCCTAGGGCGGCCCACGGCGAGCATCGACGACAACTGGTACCGCTCCGAGCACCACTACGATCGAGCCGGACGCCTGGTCTTATCCACCGACACCCAGGGGTGGCCGCGGCGCTATCGGTTTGACGCCAACGGCAACATGACCGGCCACCGCCTGACGGTCACAACGCCGGGCGGCACCCCGGCGGTGGTTGACCAATCCCGATTCCTCTATGACGCCCTGGACCGGCCCGTCCAAAGCATCGATGCCGGTGGTTTTGTCACCCGCTCGGAATACGACGCCCTGGGCAACCTCACCGCCGTGGTCGATGCCGACGGCTTTCGTACCTCCATCGATTACGACGCGTTGAACCGTGCCGTGCGCGTCTACGACGAAGAAGGCCACGCCGTGGTACGCGACTACGATGCCATCGGCCGAGTGCGCTCCATCACCGATCCCAACGGCCATCAAATACAGCACACCTACTATGGCGCCGCCGGAGACGGCAGGCTCAGGCGGCGCACTTCGCCGCTCAACCGGTACGTCGATTTCGAATACGACGCAGTCGGCCGTGTCACGCGCGTAGTGGACCATCTGGGCCGCGATACCCACACCCAATACGATGCCCTGGGCCGGGTCGTGCGCGTGGCCGGTCCGTTGCACAACGCAGCCCCCGATCTTCCGGCCATCCGCCCGGTCACCACCTACCGATACAATGCCCTCGGCAACAGGGTGCAAATAGCCGCCGGCCATACCCCCCAGACCAGCGGCACGAACGCGGGCGCCGACCTCACCACCGTTCAGCAAATCAACACCTACGACGACTTCGGGCGCAAACTCTCACAGACCGACGCCAACGGCAACACCTGGACGTTCACCTACGACCTCCACGACAACCTCATCACCCTGGTGGACCCCAAAGGGCAGCGAGTCGAACGCGACTACGCCTACGGCGGCTATGTGACCGAGCGCCGGGCTTACCGCCATGCCTCGGATGCAACCCCCCACACCACCCGCTACACCCGCAACGCCCTGGGCCAAGTCACCCAAGTCGAAGCACCGGAAGTCACCTACAGCTACCGATACGACACCGCTCACCGCCTCGTGCGACAAGCCGATCACCGCGGCGGGAAAAGCATCGAATACCACTACAGCGCCGGCGGATTGCTCAATACCATGGGTGACGGTGAAGGCCACCTCACCCAGTACCTGTACGATCCCGTAGGCCGCCTGGCCACTATCTGGGCGCCCAACGGGACCCTGGTCAACTTCGGCTACGACGCCGCTGGGCGCCTCACCGAGCGCTGGTTCGATAACGGCCTGGCCACGCGCTATCACTACAACGCCGACGACACCTTGAGCCGCCTCGTCAACCGCCGCGCTGACGGCTCGCAGATCAGCAGCCACGCCTACAGTTACAACGCCGCCGGACTGCGCGACACCTACGCCCAGACCCTCGGCGGCGCCACCCGCGAACGGCGCTACACCTACGACCCGCTCGACCGCTTGACCCAGGTAACCGACGCCACTGATGACTCGCTCATCGGCGCCTACACCTACGACGTGTACGGCAACCGCGCCACCCAAGACAACGGTGATGGCGTTCGCACCTACACCTACGACGCCGCCCATCAATTGCTCACTATCGATAGCGGCGCCAGCACGGACATGGGCTACGAATACGATGACAACGGCAACCTGACCCGCCAACTGGCCAGCGGCGTACTGCCCGTCCTGACACTCAACTATGACGCCCTGGACCGCTTGAGTAGCGCCGAGCTCGACGATGGCTCCCTCGAGACCTACCAATACGACCCCGGCGGCCGGCGCATCGAGAAACGACAAGGCGCGGCGACCGAGCGGTTTATCTACTCGGGCGCCAACCTAGTGGCCGACTACGGCGGCACCTGGACCCAAGCGGCGGGCCGCTATACCCACGCCGGCATCGACAACCCGCTCATCCACACCGACGCCAACGGCGCCAGCCAGTTTTACCAACAAGACGGCCTCGGCTCCGTCGTGGCCATGACCGATGCCGCCGGCACCCTACTGGGCGCCCACCAATACGACGCCTGGGGCACTGTCGTGACCCGTAGCGGCCACCTGCAACGCTTCGGCTACACCGGCCGCGAAGCGGATGCAACCGGCCTGCTCTACTACCGGGCGCGCTACTACGACCCCGGGACCGGCCGGTTCACCCAGCGCGACCCACTAGGCTTTGTCGATGGCGTCAACCAATACGCCTATGCCGCCAACAACCCGGTCATGTTCGTCGACCCCTTCGGCACCGTGGCCACCGGTTCCATCCACAACAACTCAACCGCCCAACGAACCAGCTATGAAAAACGGCCCAGCTTTTGGGACCGGGTGAGCAGCGCCGCCCCCCAACTCCTGTCCGCGGCGGCCGGGACCGCCGGTATTCCCTACGCCGAGTCGGGCGTCCTGACGCTATTTGGCCGGCACGAACAGGCGGAACAGGCGGAACAGGCGGCCATAGAAGAAACCGCGCTGCGCCTCGGTGGCGCGGCGGTGGGCGCGGGGATCGGCGCACTAGGCCTGGGCGTGGGTGCGGCACCCGGCGCCCTGATTGGCCAGCAAGTGGTGAAGATGGCCAACAGTGCCCGCAGGCTGTATGGCATCGTCCGCGGCATCTTCAAAGGCACCTGCAGTTTCCCCGCCGGCACCCCGGTACTCACCGAACAGGGCCTGGTGCCCATCGAGTCCTTGCCAGAGAGGGGACTTAGTCTTTTCACGCCATGAGACCACCGGCGAGACGGCTTACCAAGCGGTCACGGGCGTGGGCGCGAGAGAACATGCCAGCCACGTCAGCCTCGGTATTGCCTATGGCGGCGGTATAGAGACCCTCGTCACCACGGCCGAACATCCGTTCTATGTCAGAGGGCGAGGATTTATCCGGGCGGATAGTGTGTCGGCGGGTATGCAGCTAGTGACAGCGACGGGCGAGTCCCTTGATGTAGTGGCGGCGCGCACGCGCGCGAGTGCTTTTCTTGCCTATGATATCAGTGTTGATCAGTTCCATACTTATTTTGTGGGGGAGCGGGGAGTATGGGTTCACAATTGTCCGGTTACAAAGGGAACAATACAGCACACCAAACATAGTCTTAACCAAAAAATTAACCGACAGGTAAAAAGCACTGATGAGCTAGATGCTGTAAAAAATCCGCTCAAAAAGACTAATGTAAAATATGACAGTCAGGGACGACCGAGCGAGAAGTTCATTGGTGAAAAGGCAACTGTGGCGATCAACCCAGAAACTGGAAAAGTTGTTACTGTTCATCCCACGGGCTCTAAATTAGCAGAACGACTGAAAAGGCAACAGGGAGGTGGGCAATGATCGTGCGTCTGACCTCCCAGCAGAGAGGCATGTTGATTGAAGTCAAGGAACACTTCAAATGGCAGAAAAGACTAGATTTCGAAGATCAACCCACCTGTGTTGTGCTTAAAGATCTAGATGAAGATGATGCTGTCGATTTAAGAGAACTGTGTTCTGATTATCTTTTGGAAGTTGGCTTCGACGAAGAATATAACGCCAACATAAAAGGGAAAAGCTTAGAAGAACTGATTGATAAGCTGTATGTTGAGTAAACTTAAAAAATATATGGGGTATGGGTTCATAATTGTCCGCCAAAGAGGGTATCCGACCCATCGAAGGCCCCGGATTTCGTAGTCACCCCAAACGGTGAGGCGATACGTGTACCAACCGGTGCGACCGGACCGACTCCGACTAGGGCGCCTGGAGTCCAATATACCCATCACACTTCAAGATGCGAACATCGGTGCATTAATAATGTGAAACCTATCAGTGATTCTTTTCTCAATAAAGCCTTTCGTCTTCCAACGCGCTTGAAAAAATTCAAAGAGGCTTCCCGAAAATCTACAAACTTCTCATAGTACCGATTATAAGTAACCGCTTCATGCATCATTTTCCAAAGTCGCTCAATTGGATTTAAATTCGGTGAATAGGGC
>WLWH01001256.1_pt1 | contig 17283 bp, 33 predicted proteins | sample 6712741 | NCBI WGS metagenome assembly WLWH01 (sample SAMN12718694, study PRJNA515312) | sponge metagenome | isolation source: marine sponge | host: Mycale hentscheli | place: New Zealand: South Island, Marlborough, Capsize Point | collected 2003-05-01 | reverse complement strand
GATATTGACGATACGGCTTTGTCTTTACTTAGAAGAGGTTATACTGTTTATGTAGTTACTGACGCAAACATTAAATTAAATGGACAACCCTTTCAAAAAGAAAATATATTTAACAGTGGTATTGACCCAGAAACAGGTAAACAAGGTAAAGAAGTGTCAGATTTAAACTTTATAACAACAAAAGAATTAATATCATGATTGAAAGAGTAAGTCCTGATGATGTGGTTAATGTAATACAGAGATGGGAAGCCACTGGTTTATTAAGTGGGGTACCTATAATACAAAAAGCAGAACTAGCTCAGATATATGATAACGCCACTAGGATAATGCTTTCAAATAAATCAATTAAAAAAATACCTAAAAATATTTTTGATAATTATGAAAACACTTTAATACCGATTTGTAGAAGGTTGTATAGAAGGGTTGGACCTAATTTTAATTTAGAGGTTATGATGGGTGAGTTGTTAGAGATTCACCACAAAAAAGGTGATAACGCCTTCAAACCAAACTCTGAAAAACCAACCGAAAACCCTATTGTTAATTTTTGTGTTGATTTTGCTGATGGTTATAAAGATGAGTTAACAGACAAAACAACTTTAACAAAAGAGGAGTATGAAAATAAAATAAAAGAGGTTCTTGATATAACTAAAAATGTTTTATTAAATGAATCTATGGTTTCTTATGTTAATAAAAAAGAAGATGGTTATAAAATAGAACTATCAAAAGCGAAAAAAAATATACAACAAACTAGATTTTGGAATCAGTCGGTAGCTAAAAGTTTTTTAGAATCCACTTTATCTGAAATTAATAAAGGTTTATGATTTTTATTAGTGATAAAATAGAGGTCAAACCATCACCTATTAATGGGATGGGTGTTTTCGCTAAAAAAGACATTAAAAATAGTGAGATTATTGAGACCTGTCATTTTACTATTTTAGAACAGACATTCCCAAAGATAGATGATAAATTAAAAGAATATGTTTTTTCTTGGCCTAAAAATGTTTGGGGTGGAAAATCTGTTGTTGTTTGGGGTTTTGGTTCCATCTATAATCATTCTAAAAATAATAACGCTGACTGGATAACTGATGAAGAAAATAATTTATTTAAGTTTTTCACAGTGAGGGATATAAAGATGGGTGAAGAAATTTTTACTAATTACGGTGAAGCTTATGAAAAAATTGTAAAAACAATAAAATAATTTATTTTTAATGATTAAAAATTATATACCATTCCACCAATTTAAAAAAATTGATGAGTCTATCATTGACGATATGTTAGAATCTTCTGATTTAAGTGTTGCTTGGAATACACCATACCAAGAGATGTTAGAAGAGGCTGAAGATGGGTATTATCATAATGATAGTTGTGAAATTAGTTTTTGGATACCAAAATATAACAATGAATTAATTACAGTTATATTTGAGGTTTCATTATCTTTCGATGAAAGATATGACCCAGGTGACTATTACCAACCACCTGAATATGACATACTAAATGAAAATTTGGATATCTATGTACAAGATATAATAATGGGAGATTATGATGTTGAAATTAATTTAAGTTCTAATGAAGTAAAAAAATTAGAAACTTTTATTGAAAAAGTGTTGACAGATTAAAATAAAGTTACTATTATTGTAGTGTAATCAAACAAGAGAGTTTATACAAGAGTAGAAGAACAAAAATAGATGGAAGGGTCATCGTCATCATGGAAACTATTTTAAGTCTTATTTATAGAAAAGAAACTCAACAAGTTTGTTAATATATATGGTGGTCTACGGGTTCTAAGTGTGAGAGATAAATCTCCGAAACCCAACTAGATTGGTAACCTCTGACCACCGAATTTGCGGGTGTAGTTTAATTGTAAAACGTCTAGCATCCAGTTAGAAGATGAAGTGTCGAATCTATCTACCCGCTCAAAATAGCAGATAAGCGTGAACTATTTGCACAACCACCGAGAGAAATCTTGGTGGTTTTTTTATGCAATCAAATGAACTAAATCGTAGTATAGTTGTAAACAATTAAAAACGCAACTATGAAAAGTAAAAAAAATCCAAATATTGTTAGTGAAAAATTAAAAATTAGTCATACTTTAACTGGACTTAATTTTGTGTTGGGTATTGTTTTAGCCGCATTTTCTTATGGGGTAACAAAAGAGATACCAAATAAAAATAAATCTATAGAGTATAATTCTACAATATTTCTAGCAGAAGAAAAACCAAAAAAAGTGGTACAACCCCAAGCCAAACAAAAACCTAAACCCAAAAAAGAAAAAGTTTTAGATTTAACCCAAGAAGTTAAAATAGAAGAAAATATAGAAGAAGACCTTACTGAAGAAATTGTGGAAGAAAGTGATGTGGTAGAGGAAGGTGATTCTACCCTAATCACAAATAATAACATACCAGTTCTTCCAGTAGGGGAAGCAACTAGTTTTCCTGATGTTGACGCAGGTTTTATAGGTGGTCTTTCGAAATGGAACGATTTTTTATTAGGTGAATTAGAATACCCTGAAATGTCTGTAGAATTTAACGAACAAGGAAAGGTCTATTTATCTTTTGTTATTGAATTAGATGGTTCTGTTAATGAGGTAAAAGTTTTAAGAGGTGTTTCCACATTTATAGATAGAGAGGCTGTAAGAGTAATAAAAAAATCACCTAAATGGAAACCAGGTATATTAAACGGTAAGCCTGTTAGAACTATAATAAACATGCCGATAAATTTTGTTTTACAATAAATTAAAGTCACGATTAGTCGTGGTTTTTTTTTGTTATAACGTAACCATTTACAAGTTAATAGATTTTACTAATATTTATTATTAATGAGAAGGTTTTTAATATTCATTAGTTTTATATTAACAATAACCATTGTTAATTCACAAGTCATAAATGATGATTGTGCTAATGCAACACCTTTAGGTAACCTACCTGTACCTGCTAATTGTGGTAATGGACCCAATAACAATGGACAAGGTGCACCTATTACATTTACAAATCTTACAAACATAAACGCACAAACTGAAAACCCTTATACCACATTAACAAATTGTCAAGGTGGTCCACAAGGTATGTCTTCACCCGCAACAGATGTTTGGTATTCATTTGTACCGACAGGTAATTCTTTGGATATATCAATTACGGGTGGAATTAACCAACCAAATATAGGAGTATGGACAGGTAATTGTGGTGCATTAATTGGTGTAGGTTGTGATTTTAGTAATGGTGGTAATTTAAATACAACAATTGACCAAGTTTCTCCCGGACAAACTTATTACATTCAAATTAGTGGGGGTAACATAAATGACGAAGGTATCTTTGATTTGACTCTACAAAACAATAATAGTTGTGATGATTGTTTACTATCATCTTCTATGACGGTAACACCAACTCCAATCAACGGAACATACCAACCTGGAACTACAGTTACATTTTGTTTTACTGTTAGTGAATGGTCACAAGAAAATGTGAATTGGTTTCATGGAGTTGTACCTATTATGGGTAGTAATTGGACAAACATAACACCTATAAGTTCACCTAATACTTGTGATGGTGGTGGTGGAATATGGGATTGGTTTACAAATGTTGGAACACCAAATGGTAATTCTAATGGATTCTTTTTTGATGGAAATGCAGGACCCGATGGTAACCCCTCTAATAACTTTGGTGATAACTGTCAAGGAAATGTTAATTGGGAATTTTGTTGGGAAGCAACAACTACTGATTGTCCTCCTGGTAATACGGGTGATGATTTAAGTGTTTCAGTTGAAACTTATGCAGATGGAGAAACAGGTAGTTGGACTAATGTAGCGTGTCAAACTGACCCTGTTTATGCCTTTAGTGCTAGCCTTACTTGTTGTCCACCACCAACAGCACTTTCAAGTGATGAAAACTGTTTAGGTGCTGAAGATGGTACCATAACAGTAACTGGTCAGGGAGTGGCCCCATTTGATTATCAATGGATTGACCCATTAGGTAATAACTTCCAAAATGATAATAACAATAACGGTTCTAGTGTTGAGACTAACCTAGCACCAGGTGATTATAATATAACAGTCATTGACGACAATGGTTGTATATCAAATATTACAGTAACAATATTGGCCGGAGGTCAAGTCAATACTCAAGGTATATGGCATAATTAATAACAATAAATAAAACAAAAAAAAATGAAAAAACTATTCTCTCTTTTCGTAATGATGACATTACTAACATTTAACTTATTCTCCCAAGACACTGTGTGTGTCAACTCGGTAGGTGAACAATATTGGGTAACCCCAACAGTTGGTTCAACTTATCAATGGACAGTTAATAGTGGTGGTGGTACTATCACATCAGGACAAGGTACTGACGCAATCACAGTTGATTGGGGTGGTACACCTGGATTGTTCGCTGTAGCAATTACTGTTGTTGAAACAAATGCTGCGGGTTGTACTGACACTGTTAACTTGGATGTATTTATTTCATCTCCATCAGTAACTCCTGTTGGACCTTTCTGTGAAGGTGACCCTTGTGTTGTCTTAAATGGAACTCCTGTAGGTGGTGTTTGGACTGGTACAGGTGTAGTGTTGAATGGTGGTGTTTATGAATTCTGTCCTACAACATCAGGTTCGGGTTCTTTTACACTAACATACACAGTTAATGGTTGTTCTGTCGATACAACAGTAGATGTTAACGCAGCACCATCAGTAGGACCAATACAACATAACTAAAATGTTAAAACAATTAATATTCATATTATTATTCTTGCCTTTCGGTGTGGTATCTCAAGTACAATCAATTGAGGTATGCACCGAAAACCAAGAGTACATACAAGAATATTGGGTTAACAACCCAATACCAAGTCAATATGAATGGATTGTAGGTGGTGGTGAAATTGTTGATGGTCAAGGCACTAACCAAATAACCGTTAATTGGTTAACGGTTCCTTATGGTTTATATAATATATCTGTTTCTGTTGTTAGTGATGCGGGATGTGTTGGAAACTCAGTTTCATTAACTGTTGATGTTGATGAGTGTTCTTTCGATGATGTGTTTGTACCAAATTGCTTCACACCAAACGGTGATGAGGTAAACAATGTATGGGGACCTGTATTTGCAGGTGATTGGGACCATACTGTTTATAATATGTTAATCTTTAATCGATGGGGTGGTATTGTTTGGGAAAGTGATAACCACTTAGCAATGTGGGATGGAAGATATAACAATAAAATGTGTCAAGATGGTGTATATATTTGGAAAATGGAGTGTAAAAAACTAAACACTACAGTTAAAGAGGTTATGCATGGACACCTTACTTTATTAAGATAAAAAAAATGAAATACTTATTACTTTTACTATTATTACTAAATTTAAATTTTAGTTTCACCCAAACAAAATTAGGGATTAAAAAAACAAACACATCTACTATCTACATTATAGATGAATCTTGGCAACCTAGAGAATCTCCTAGGTGGAAAGCTGACGAAAGTAGTTATTTACAAATTAGTGGTGGATATTTTGTATTATCTGAAAGAACAAGAGGTAAAGATTTAGATATTGAAGGTGATATGGAGTCTATTATAGAACGTGGTGATGGGATTCACTTTTGGGTTAAGTCAGGTGGTCTTTCATCTATTTCATGTGATATTATACCAAAAGGTGATAAAATTAATATTCATCTTTACCATTCTGTAGGTAGATGGGACAAATATTATAGTGGTCATTTAGCTTCAACAGAAGAAGTAAAAATTCTTTTACAATATATTAGAAAAGATTAAAAATTTTAATTACTATTAAGATATGAAAAGTATCTTATTGTGTTTAACTATATTATTTACACAACAATTTCTTTATTCACAGACTATATGGGTTGAGGATTTTACCCCTTACCCTAACGGTACTCAGAATGCATTAAAATGGACAACTAGTGCTAATAATTGTGATGCAGATGGACCACCAGGAACTGTCGCGGATAACTATTGGGGGACTTTTGATGGTGAATTTAGGTGTGAAGATATTGAAGGTTTGACTTGTTGTTCGGGAGGACAAGGTGAGGCCGATAATTTATGGTTATCCGAAGACATAACAATCAATGGTTATTCAAGTATTTACTTATCTATAACCACCAGAGTTGAAGGGAATGTAGAGTGTGCTCCTTGTGGTTCGGGAGGTGATTACTTAGAAGCTTCATATCAAATCGATGGAGGTGTTTGGATTCCTTTTGTGACCATTTGTGGAGCAACCAATGGTTTTATTAGTACTGATTGTATTTATGTTGGTACGGGTAATATTTTAAAAATAAGAGTTTTATTAGGTAACCAAGCAAACAACGAAGTTTATTATTTTGATGATGTTATAGTTTACACAACACAGAGTAATGTCATTTTTCACAACTAATGTTGATATATTAATTTTATATGTTTATTGTTAATTTATGGATAAAGGTGATTTAGTAAAATTAGATGATGGTAGAATTGTAAGGATAAAATCTTTACCTACATCATTTATGGCGAACGGTTCTTATGAAGTTTTACATTCCGATGCTCAAGTTACTTTTTGGGTTAAACCTGAAGAAATTATGTATATTGTTGATGAGGAAGTCTTGGACGATATTAATAATTATTTTGAAATTATATGGGATAAAGATGGGTTAAATCTAATACCTAAAGATTTTTCTTCAATAGATATTGAATCTGACAGAGAGGATTTTAATAGAATTAAATTTAACTACGATGAAGGTAGAAAACATAAAACCATTAATATCCATATAGGTGATGTGAAAATTAATGATAAAGATAAAATCACAATCAGACCAAAAAAAGAAGAAAAAAGTAAAATAGAAAAAATTATTAATGTTTTAAAAGATAAAAAAGATGAAGTTTAAAAAGGGTTTTGGGGTAATCTTAGAACCAGATTATAACATAAAAGAAAAAGTATCAGAAGAAGAACAAAGGGAAAAGGGTAACTATTGGGAAGTATGGGAAGATAACGACTTGTCTAATGGTGGTAGTTTCAGGTGGACATTGACAACTATTACAGATAGACCAATACAGGAAGAATTTACAGGAACCGTACCAGTACAATTAATGCGTTTATGGGCAGTACAAATGACATCTCAGTTAATTAATAATCAAGCCCATGTTGAGTTACACGATGATGAACCTAAATTCGATGTTACTGATGAAGAAAAAATAGCTGTTGACGCCGTCCTAGCTAAACTATATAGAGGGTTAAATGAATCTTTAGAAGATTCATCTTACTCGGTAGTAAATAAAAGAATAAAAAAATTTAATTTTAATGAAAATGAATAATAAAAAACAAACAATATATAATCCTAGTTACATATACATAGATGAATTCAATAATGTGGTACACGAATCATCATTTACAATTGTTTTAGGTAAAATAGATTCCACATACAGATTTACACCCAAATCAAGTTTAGTTATGGAACAAGGTTTAACACCACAAATGTTAATAACAATAGCTGAGTTAATTAAAACAAAGGTTGGTATAGGTGTTAAAAAAGCTGACGCTGTGAAAGAAGAAAAGAAAACAAAAAAGAAAAAATAAATAATACATTTTAGTGTGATATTTATATTATATGAACACTAAAAAAATTATTTCAGAGGTTGCTGGTATTTCTTTTGAGGTTAGAAAATGGGCTAAAGAGATTGAAAATTACGTTAAAGGTTACGTTGCTAAAGAAAAAGAAAAGTTAAAAAGCCAAAAGCCAAAAGAAGAACCCAAGAGTGAAAAACCTTCAAGTTTTAGTTGGTCTTATAATGATGATAGTCCTGCTGAAGGTGATGAGTTTCAAACAGACTACGCCTATTTTGAAGATATAGGTGGTGAAAAAAGTGATGTAGCTTATATCTATGGTTCTGAATTATATATAAACGGTGACGTTTTAGAAGATAATCCTAACATAGGTAAAACAATACAAGATAAATTATTTAAAGTAGAGTTAGATGGTAAAGGACAACTATCTGTTGATACAGTAGATTCCAAATTTCCTGACGAATTTTTATACGGTATTTTAGAAATAATCCAAGACCATTTAGTTATGGGTAAAGATTTTTATGACGATTCTTATAATGAGGTTAAAGCAGTTATAGGTGATGATAATCTTGGTAATAACATGGATGATTATTATAATGATGGTTATTGGTCTTATATGAATGAAGATAACAGGTGGTCTAACTACAAAGGTTACGGTGGTTATAGTGGTTACGGTGGTTACTCTTACACCCCACAACCTAAGATTGATAAAATAGAAATTAACGGTAAAGATTTTCCTGACGCTTATAAAGATTTTAAAGTAGATAAGTGGGTTATTACTAATTCGGGTAGGATTGAGTATGACCATTGGAAATCTGGTTACGATAAAGAAGGTAACTACGTTGTTTACCTTAACATGCCTATGTCTGCTATTGGTGGTTCAGCTTTAGTTCATGAAATTAAACACGCTTATGACGATTGGAATAGGATGAGTAAGGGAGCTCCTCCGATTAGAGCAGGATGGGAAATTAAAAACATATATACACCTGATTTTGAAAAATTAGTGTTGGGTGGTGGATATAAATTAAGTCCTATGTTAAACCCAATCATTAGATACTATTATTTAGGTTCAAAACTAGAATCCCCCGCTTACTTAGAAAATGAATACGATAATTCAGGTTTGGGTGGTGACTATCGTGGTACAGCAAAAAAAATGATGAACTTTAAAGCTTCTACTTTTTTAAATAAAAAAGGTGAACCAGCTAAAGGTTTACAAGAGTCTTGGACTAAACTAATTACTGAATATGACATACCTTTCTTTAGAAAATTTAAAAATGTTGTAGATTTTTTAAACTACACTGAAAAACATTTTAATAAAAGAGGTAGAAATATTATGAAACGTATAGATAAGATGAGATACGTACACGATAAACCAGTTCCAAAGTATGAACCTAAAGTTTATACTAAACCAACTGAAACAAAACCCAAAGAGGAACCCAAAGAAAAACCTAAAGTAGACCCTAGTCAATTAAGTTTATTTGACCAACCCAATGAACCTTCAGAAGAAGGTAAATTAAATAGTGAAATAGATAAGTTAGAGAGTAAATGGGATGAGTTATACGATAAGTATAATGAAAAAAGAGACCCTAAAATAAAAGAACAATTATCTGATTTAGATAAAGTGATTGAAGAAAAATTAGGTAAGTTAGCTCAAATAGAAAAGAAAGATTTACCATTTTAATCTTTTCTTAATCCTTTATTATCCTTATAATTATTTCATGGATAAAAGTTATATAATTAAAAAAATAATGGCTAACGCCAAAGGTAAAAAAACACATGTCTTACTTGTTGATTCACATAGTGAAATTTTAGAAATTAACAACAAAAAAGAAGCGGAAGACTTAGTAAATATTCTTAATGAAAATTCTGATAGTGGGTGGATTTACGAGTTAATAGAAGTTAAAAAATAATGTGTAAAGAAAGACCTTTTTGGGCGAAAAAAAACGAAGAAAAATGGTCACAGTTAAAGTTTAATATAGATTTTTTAAAAAAAATAAATAATAAAAATAAAAGTTTACATTGTGAGTATTGTGGTAAAGAAGATTTAAAGGTCTATGATTGGTGTCAAAAAGTTAATCTTGAGGATGTTGCAACTGTAGACCATTTTTACCCAAAATCAAAATTCGAGTATCTAAAAAAAGAAGAGAAAAACTTTATTATTTCTTGTTATAGTTGTAACAATAAAAAAAGAGATACTTTATGGGAAGTAGAAAAAATAAAATACCCATTAGATAACAGTAAAATAACAAAACTTAAAAAAATAGTTTAAAATGAGTGAAAGAAATAAATGTGGTTGTGGAAACACAAAAGATGAAAATGGTTATTGTGATGGTTCACATATGAACATTGTAAAAGAAGAGAAAAAATGAGTGATTTTAACGAGTTAATAAATTCAGATAAGCCAACATTAGTTGACTTTTGGGCTCCTTGGTGTGGTCCATGTAAGATGATGGCACCCATTATAGAAGAAACAAAAAACAAACTAGGTGATAAAGCCACAGTTTTAAAAGTTAATGTAGACGAAAATAAAGAAGTTTCTATGAAGTATGGGATAAGAAGTATACCTACATTAGTTTTATTCCAAAAAGGGCAACCTATATGGAGACAATCAGGTGTGGTACAATCTAGTAAATTAGTGGAAGAAGTAGAAAAAGTGGTATAACATGAGTAACAAATCTGACTTAGTAAGGTTAATTAGAAGAACACAAACAATAGTTTCTGTTACCCTATTTTTAATTACTATGTTGTTTTGTTGGCAAGCCACTGGATTAGAACTAAGTAAAATACAAATTTCTTATTGGGGTAGTAGTGAAATGAAATACGGTTGGTTATGGAACTCTATTATTATTTTACTATCAGCATCAATCGCTCTTAACAATATTTTATTTATTAAAAGACATAGTAGATTAAAATATAAGACAATACCTTATATTTTATTTTCTTTAATTTCTTTTTGTTTGTTTTTAGTTGGAGCTTTTAATTTAGAGTATGGTTTATTACATAATATTCCGGCTTGGATTTATTTCTTTTTATATCCTTTCTCAATTTTTGTTATGGCTTATCTAAATAGAAAAATTCTACACTACAAAGAATGGTTCACACACCTAATATTTTCAATCATAATGATAGTGACACCCTTAACTTGTTTAACCATTGTGGATGGTTTTGGTTTGGCTGAAGTAGTACATTCTTTAATTGTTATATCTTGGAATATTCATACAGCTTTTAAACGTTTTGATATTAGTTTGAAAACTAGTAAATGAAGACATATTTATTAGTATGAACCTAAAAAGAATCATACGTGAGGAGTTAAGTGCTTTAAGTGATAGTTTTTATTTGATTGTTTCTGATGATGAAAAATTTATCTATAGGACGGGTAGGCTTGGTGGGCAAAGTTTTCAACCTATAGAAAATCTTGATGCTGAAGACATTTTAAGGTCTAAATTCAAAACTGAAGATGACGCATTGGACCAATTAAGTTGGACCAAATATTATGGTGGCTCGTATGAGGATAGAATGTTTAAACATAACCCAAAGGTAGTTACAATGGATTTTATTTTAAGAAAAAGAGATGAAAGTTTTCCTATAATAGAATCTAATGAAGTAGATTGGATTAAAGATATTGACCCAATGAGTGGTGGTGAATATTTCAATGATTCAAAAGAAATTTGTTTTGGTGATAACCAAAGACACTGTGATGTTAGAATTAATAATGAATACATTACTTTTTATTTTAATGAAGACGATTTTAGGGAACTTTGGGATAAATTTGGGTTTAGTTTTGATGATGAGTGGTGGGTAATAAGACCAATAATACAAAATGGGGTACCTTATGATGGTGAAGGTGATTGGCATGAATTTGATTCGGAGGAGTTTAACTACTCTTATTATCATTTTGGACAAGACCAATTAAATAGAGTTAATGAAATATTAAGAACTGTGGGTTCTGATGAAAGAGTAGAAAATTTCCAAGACTCCATGAACAGTTTAATTAGAGAATTCAAACACCCAAAAATACAATCCATGTATGATGACTTTATTGGTAATTATTTAAATGAATTGGGTTATATTGTTCAAGCAAATAGATGGATATCTGTTTCTAGAGCTTGGCAAAATGTATTAGATAATATGGGTATTAATGTTAGAATAGATAATATGGGTGATATAGTAATTCAGGTACCTTTAGAGGTAGCTTACCAAAAATATTATACTACTTCTAAAGTTACTAATTTAACAGATTTAATAAATGCTATAATAACAAAAATGTCTAATGACAATTGGTATGACTGGTTTTATGACGAATGGGATACAAGTGGTGGTGAAGAAAAAATAGACAATGTTATTTATAGTTTTTTAGATGAGGCAGAAGATTATTTAGAAAGTGAAAATTTTAAAAAATGGGAAAAAGTTTTATCTGATTTTGAAAAATTAAATATTAAAACTGTAAGTTCTTATTGGTACAATTTTAGCCAATTTCAAAGAGAAAACCCAAACCAAGACACCATTTGGTTAATTACTTTTAGAGATAACTTTAATAAAGCCGACTTAAAGTTATATAAAAAACAAAATAGTTCTTATTACCGTAATGAAGAAAGTCTAAAAACACATGTTGGTGTTCCTGTAGAAGATATTCCAAAATATATAAAACCTTTAGATTGACATTATTAATTTAATACCATAATATTAAGTTATGGAAGAAAAATTAATAGGTAAAATGACAATCAATGAGGTTTTTCCTCATTTAGACGCAATCGCAAAAGCTTACGGTTTAAAACTTAATAAATTAGATGACTTTAAATTCGCTAAACTAATTTTAATTAATCTTTATTGTCGAGAGTTATGTTAAAAAAAATAAAATTATTTTTACTTGGTTGGTTTAAAAGACATATTGCTGATGATTGCCCACCATATTTAGAAGATGAAGAATTCTCTAATAAATATCGAAATTAAAATGGACCCCGAAAGGTCCATTTTTTTTTATGATAAGAAGGTGTGTCTAAAACCACCTGTCCCTCTTATACCTGTTACTTCAGGTGTCTCTTGAATTACAGGTTCTACATATCTAGGGACGTAAGTCATTTTACCGTTGGAAAGTCTGTAGAACTGTTTCACTTTATTGTCCCCTCTACGGTTTTTAGAGAAGATAATGTAACGATTAGTTTCTTCATCATCATTAATAACATACAACATTCCAGTAGTATCGAACTCAATAGAAGAGTCTCCTTTAAAAGCTCCTGATTTGGTAGCTTGTTGGATTACCAAGAAAGAAGTGTATTTGTTAGATGGGTTACCACCTTTCTTGTGTTTAAACATTAGGTCCATTACCCACTTATAACTTTGTTTAACATTCAAAGAAGTGGTAGACTCAATTCTTTTTGCGATAATCTCAAGACTATCAATAAGAACAGTATCCCAACCTTGATTGAAAACTTCTGTAATAACTTCTTTTGGGTTTTCACATCCAGCCAAGTAAAGAGTACTTAAATCTTTAAGACCTGGAAGTTTTTCAGATAATTCGTAGTTATCTATTTCATCTTGTTCACCAGAAATATATAAAAATTTCTTAGTTGGGTTGTTGGTTTGTAATTTGTGTAAGGTATCGATTGACCAAGAAGTTTTACCACTACCAGCACCACCAACAATAACATAAATACAAGAAGGTAATAACCCACCTCTATCTGAAATAAAACTGTCTAAAGCAGTGTTGGTTTTCATTGGTATTAAAACTTGTTGTGGTATACTTAGGTTTTTTAATTTTACTATTTGACTCATATATTTTTATTTTTAGGTGTGACTTATATTAACATTACAAATATAAGAAATTTCATTTAATATACAAAATTTGGGATTGATTTTTTTAGATATAATTTATAGTATTATAAAAATGAAAAAACTATATTTTAGATATTCAACAATGGGAGCTGGTAAATCATTAGATTTATTGAAGACCGCACATAATTACGAAGAAAGAAAGAAAAAAGTATTTCTTTTAACTTCTGATTTAGATAATAGGTTTGGTAAAAAGAAAATTGCTTCTAGGGTTGGTATTAGTCGTGAATCTAATACATTCACTAAAGAAACAAATATCTTTGATATGGTATTAACCAGTTACAACCCTACAAAATCACAAAATCAAATCTTTAAAGGTGAATTTATAGTAGATAAACCATCTTGTATTTTAATTGATGAAGCACAATTTTTAACTAAAGAACAAGTATGGCAATTAACTGACATTGTAGACAACTTAAATATTGACGTTATAACGTATGGCCTTCGTTCTGACTACAAAGCAGAACCTTTTGAGGGTTCTATATATCTAATGACTTTATCTGATGATATAGAGGAACTAAAAACTATTTGTGAGTTTGGTGATAAAGCTTCCATGAACATGAGGTTGTTGGATGGTAAACCTGTTTTTGAGGGGGAACAAGTGCAAATCGGTGGTAATGAATCTTACTTACCAGTATGTAGAAAATATTTTAAAAAACAAAATAAAAAATATGTTAATACACATTTCTATTAATGAATTAGAAGAAAAGTTTAGACGCCCTTTTATGTTGGGTCTAATTAAAGAACCATCGATAGATTATGCAACAAACGCTATTCACGGGTGGTTTGATGGTAAAGATGAAATAATCTTTAAATTTAAAGATTATGGTTTTATAAATGATAACAGAAGTAATAAATATTCGTTGTCTAGTGGTGAAGCAGGAGTAACAATATTAATAAATAAAAAATGAAACAAATAACACAACACCCAATTAAAAAATCCGATTTAGGTTTTCACGGAAACCTATTTGGTGGTAAATTATTAGCTTGGATGGATGCAGCTGGAGCTGGTTTTGCTGCTGAAGTTTGTGATACACCGAGAATGGTAACAAAACTAATAGATAAATGTATTTTTAATAAACCAGCTAGAGAAGGCCAATTACTTAAAATATATGGGTCTGTGGAAACAGTGGGTAACACTAGTTTAACTGTTAGATTAGAAGCTAGAAGTCATAATGTATACAATGGAAAACAAAATCTAATACTATCTACCAACATGGTTTTTGTAAGAATAGATGAACAGGGTGAAGCTATACCAATATCAGATAGAGTAAGAGAAAAATACGATAAAAATATTTCAAAAGAGGGTTATGAAGAAATTGAAAGACTGAGAAAGAAATATGTTATAACTGAAGAAGAGTTAAAAATATTAAAAGAACAAAGTAAAAAATGAATTATCACGAAGACGACAGAGCACAAAGATTGTTAGATGTTTTTCCTTTAGAGAAAGGACAAATAAATATAAGTTATATAAATTCCACTAAACACATTGTGGCATGGCATAAACACGAAAAACAAACTGACTATTGGATTTGTCTTAAAGGTAGTTTAAAAGTGGGTTGGGCAACAAAAGAAGGTGGTTGTGAGTTTAAATATCTTTCCGATAGAAACCCACAAGTTTTAGAAATACCACCAGGAATATACCATGGATATAAAGCTTTAGAACCTGGAACTATATTAGCGTACTATGTAACTAGAAAATATGACCCATCGGATGAACATCGTGCAGAAGTAGGTGATTTTGGTGAGTCATGGGATACGGAAAATAAATAATTAAAATAAATAAAATGTTTACAGAAACAAAAATAAGAGCAACAAAAAAGGTTAATCAAATACTTGAAAACCTTCAAACAGTAAGTGATTGTGGAGCAGCATCAAAAGTAATAGATTTTTATGAGAAAGATTTTTCAGATGAAAAAGATTTCATTAAAAAATGTAGAAACTTTTTGTGTGATAGAACTTTTGAGTTATATTTAAAGAAACAAGGATGAATGAAGAAGAAATACATAAAAAGTGGAAAAAAATTTTAAGAGGTATTACTTTGGAGGATGCGATAAGGTGTGAGGGTTATCACGAAGATTTAGAAGAAGGGGTAATATCAAAAGATGAAGTAAAAGAATTTTTATATCAGCTATCTTTAAAGTATAGTTAAAATGACTAATTCAGAAAAATTAAGTTTTATTCTAGAAAAAGAAATGGAAATTACTATGGTTGTGACTAAGGGTAATCATAGAGCCACAGACACGGATAGATTTGCTGAAGATAGAAAAAAAATAAAACAATATAGAATAGATTTAGGTATTATTGAAGAGGAATTTTTAGAACCAGTTATGGACGACTTTGATAAAACTTTAAAAATACTTCATGAGTCAACTCACGATAATAAAATTAGAGAATCAATACTAGTTGTTCAAAAATATAAAACAAAATATCTTGATTATGAGAAAAAGAATTATTAGAGTAATTTTATCCGTATTATTTTCATTAGGTGTTGTATTTTTATTACATTATATTGCAGTTAATTTTACAAAATAAATGATATTCCCACCAAAAAAAATATTTGTTTTTTCAAAATATTATTACTATATTAATGAAAATAAAAAAAATAAAAAAAAATGAAAAATAAAATAAAAATTAAAAGTTCTGTTGTAGAGAGTGATTGTTTTGTAAATCTATTTTTAAGTTTTGGGGATAGAGATTATATTTTACCATCTATTAGTGGTTTAGGTGTTGACGATTTACCAATTCATAAGTATGAAGAACATCAAATACCTGAAAAGGCTGTTTGTGCGGTGTCAGGTTATTGGTCTTGTTTACATACTTTTTTCTATGTAGAAAAAGAATACGGTCAAGTAAATGTTTACCAAGGTTCAAAAACAGTAAGTGAAGAAAACGTAGAATATAAAAAAGTTTTTAGTATTGATGTTGAAGAATAAAAGATTATGAAAAAATTAAAATTAATAATTAGTTTTGTAATGGCAGCTGTGATGAGTTTCTTTTCACCCCTTAATGTCACACACGGACAAGGGTCATGTTGTGCTGAATGTGTTATGAAAAGAGAAGATGAAATAGAGTTTGTTTATGAAGATGAAGAAAGCCAAAACAAAGATGAGTAAAGAAGATATACATGACCAATTAGGTATAATACTTTGGACAACTATCGTGCTTGGTATACCCATTATACTATCATTAACACTATAAACCCAAACAAAGATAAATTAGATAATATTTATTAGTGTGAATATCAAAAGAATCATAAAAGAAGAGGTAGATAGTTTTGACTGGATTAGAGACATCAAAACTAATGATACTATTGCTAAAGAAATTTATGATACTCTAAAATGGCATAAGGTTCCCGATGTAACAACAGATTTTATACGAGTACCGTGGTCTGACATTGTTTTTGCGGTAAAAAAAAGAACTATTTCTGACTCCAAAATACCTTTAATCACCCCAAATATATTCCACGAAAGTTTTACAAAATATTTAGGTGAAAATTATGGTCTTTTTTTTACGCCAGATATCAGAAATATCTACGATAAAATTAAAGAGTTAATGGGTGATAAAATTCATGGAACTATTACTGAATCAGATGACCTACAATGGATTAAGGATATTAAACCTATACCCGAATTAAAAGTGGGGACCTGTTTCCAAGAAGACAAAGCCGAATGGATAATAACCGATTTTAAAAAGACTCCTAGTGGGACAGATATTGTTGTAGTAAGAAATAAAAAAAACATGAATGTCAAAAAGTATAAACATGAAGGATACTTTGAGGAGGATTTACTTAGTGGAAAATACAAACCTTGTTAAGATAATAAACTAATTCCCTTATAGAAATATAGGGGTTTTTTTATGCCTAAAATTTGACCATTTGAAGTATTATTAATACATTAATAAAAAAACAAAGATGAGTAAA
>WLWH01001254.1_pt1 | contig 17291 bp, 20 predicted proteins | sample 6712741 | NCBI WGS metagenome assembly WLWH01 (sample SAMN12718694, study PRJNA515312) | sponge metagenome | isolation source: marine sponge | host: Mycale hentscheli | place: New Zealand: South Island, Marlborough, Capsize Point | collected 2003-05-01 | reverse complement strand
CAACAAAAATAAAAAGAAATAAAGTAAAACTCAAAAAAACAATATAGATAATCTAATATCTAACAAAAAACAATTTCACTTTTCTTCTAAATATTTTCATTGCCTTTGTGGACAATAGTTCCTCATAACATGAATTTCTCTTTTTTTAAATTGGTTTAAAATTAAATCTTATTATATACTATAATATATAATGACATTCAAAGAAAATCTAAAGGAAACACTTAAAGAATCAAGACCTAATGCTAAAGACTCTACTATCAATATGTATACGGCAAACCTCACTAAACTAATGAAGTTGTTTGATAGTGAGGATTTAAAGTTCCTTGATTCACCTGAAAAAGTAAAGGATAAATTAAGTGAATTACATTTCACAACACAACGCAATTATCTCAATGCAATTATAGTCTATCTTATGGCTGAATCAAAAGACCCTGAAGAAGATAAACTAATCAAAGAATATTTATCAATTCGAAATGAATACAACGCCATGTATGAGGAACAGAATGCTCTAGGAACTATATCAGACAAGCAGAAGGATTCCTTTGTTGATATATCAGAAGTAAATAAAATGATAGAACAAATGGCTCAAGAAATTAAATCAAAGGGGATAAAAAAGAAAGAGGATTTAAGTGCTAAAGATAAAGCATTATTACAGGTATATATTATTTATAATATTTACACTCGTATTCCTATGAGGAATGATATATCAGGAATGGAGACTATCAATAAGAGGGCATATAATAAATTATCTGAATCTGAAAAGAAAGAAAAGAATTATTTAGTTATCAATAAGAATGCCATGTTTATGGTATTGAATAAGTTCAAGACTTCTTCTAAGTATGAGGAGATCAAAATAGATATACCTAAAGACCTTGAGAAACTATTAAGGTTATGGATAAGAATTAATGGTATGGGTGTTTTGTTCACCTCAAGCACAGGAAAGCCATTAAGTAGAAACGCTTTATCACAGCTTCTAATTAAGACAAGTAAAAAGTATATGGGTAAAAGCATTAGTACAACAATGCTCAGAAAAATATATTTAAGTTCGAAGTATTCTAAGGTAAAAGAGGAAATGGAAAAGGACGCAGAAATTATGGGGCATTCAACACAGACACAGGGCAAGGTTTATATTAAGAAAGAGCAAGAAGAATAATTTTCTATAATTGCGGTTATTATAAAGTATTTAAATATATGTTATAGTATAGAAACAATGTGGAATATAATAGAAGATTTAAAGTATGGAAAGATTCGTGAGAAATATGTTGTAAATTATTTGAATGAAGACATATACATGAATGATAAATTAAAGCTTTATCAGAATGAGAAAAAACAAGTTGACTTTAGAAATGAAGAAATAGTGGGAGAATTAAAGAGTAGGACTTGTACACATTCCCATTATGATACAACCTTTTTTGGATATAATAAAATAGAATATCTTATAGAATCTAAAGATAAAAGGGTATGGAAGTTTTACTTCCTATTCACAGACGGTTTGTATGTATGGACTTACAATAAAGAACAGTTTGAAATTAGGGATTATGAACACCAGGAGAGAGGCTGGATCAAACAGGTATATATTCCTGTAAAATATTTAGAATGTTTAAGTCGTAAAATACATAATCATGAAAACATTAATCAAATGATATTGTAAAACTTCCTTGCTTACTAATTAACCCATAATATTTTTTAACCTTCTTTTTACTTTTACTTTCTAATATTCTTTTCATTTTATTAGAAATAACTGGCTCTATCTTCTCTGTACATTTAGGGTCTTGATTAAGTAATCTTATAGCTCGTCTCACAGACGGTATATCACCATAGACACTTATATCTTTCATTTGAATATATATCTCTTCAAGATTATTGAATATACTACATTCTAAATGATATCCATTATTGCAGTAAACAATAACTTCCTTACAGAATCTCATTATCTTTTGTTTCTGTTTAATTGTTAATAATTTATCAGGATTAGGTTTAGTAAGATAAGTCTTTAATTCTTCTATGTTTCTAATCATATAGATTTCATTATCCTCAGGTATGGATTCAAGATTATCAATTTCACTCCATAACATTATTGATAATCTAAGTTTATCTAAAGTGTTACACCCAGGAACATGTATATTGAATCTTGAAATAATTTCAAGTAAATCTCCTTTTGAGAAAGTTTTGTCAATCATTCTATTATAATATTAAATATATTTTAATTAGTATAATATAACCTAATGCTTACAGCTCAAGAATTAATCACACTTATAAAGGCTCACAATAAGTTAGTCTCTATTAAGGTAAGGGCTTCTATGAAAAGAGAAACACTTATTAAGTTAATAGAGGATAAGGGATACAAGGTAGACCATAAGAATAAGAAGATTGTTGACGCAAGAAAGGATAGACCACGAAGACCTAAGATTACACTTAAAGAAGCTCAGGACATGTTACCTAAACCTAAAACTGAATTACAGAAACAGAAAGCACAGGAACGGAAAGAAGAGAAAGCAGCAGAAGAAAAGAAGAAACTTCGTATGGCTAAAAAGGAAGCAGTTGAACAATCAAAGAAAGGTACAAAGAAACCTGTTGCTAAGAAACCTATGAAAAAAGAAGACGAGGTGAGACCTAAAGAGAAAGCAGGTAGACCTCGTGTTGATCCTAAAAAGATTAAGGTTATTGAACCTAAGAAGAAAGATAAATTAGAAAGAGATACTCCTAAAGAAACACCAGTGGCGTATCATAAAAGAATCTTCAAACTTTCAGGAGTAGAACATTCTTCAGAAGTAAGAAAGAAAATAGAGGCTATATGGAAAGAGGGTAGTGGTAAGAAACCTACAAAGAAACAGAGAGACGAAATAGGGAAGTTATTGACGGCATATAAACTTTCCTTAAAACCTTATTTAACTCCTACTAATTTAGGTCAGATACAAACTTCCATTACTACCACGGATTACAACGCTATTTCGGATATGGGTAGGAGAGACGCTGAGGCTGTAAAAGGTATGGTTAAGAAATTGAAGTCTTCTTCTTAGAGAAATTCATGTATCCATTTGATTCGTCATTCTCAATTATTCTTAATCTTAATAAAGCCATAAGACTTGAGACAAATAATTCTAGGTCAGACTTTCTTATAGGTTGTTTATTTAATTTCCTTTTATAAATTGTATTACAAAACATTCTATAAGTTTTTATTTGAGTCATTATAGGTACACCTTTACTTTTCATGATTATGTATTCACCTTGATATAGATATTGTTCAACTGTTTTCTTTTCAGATAATCCCCAACCACAAATTAATAATCCTTTATAATAAAAACATATTGAACCATTAGAACCTACTTTTATCATTATATATACTTAATTATATATATAATATAGTCTTTAAACTTAAATTATACCTATTATATGGTTATTAATCTTAAATTATACCCTAAATAGCACTTAAAGAAACATAAATCAATTGATTTATTCCTTTAAATAGGGTAAAATAGGTAAAAAGACTGATTAAAGGGTATATTATAGTCATAAATCAAGATTAAATGGTATAATATAGTAATAAAATAAGATTAAACAATACTGCAATGACCGTCACAGGTCTTCTTCACCTCTACTTCTTCTTCAACTAAATCATTTACTAATTCAGACTCAGTATCAGATTCAGATACTTCAGATTCTTCTGAGGATTCTGTTTCATAATCAGGATCTATATTTCTTTCAAGGTCTTCCTGTATATGTCTTAGTACAGCAAGTATTTCAGTGTCACCTCGTTTTGAATAGAAACTAATAATCTCCTCAAGTTCAATATTATTCACAACACTCATTTATATTATTACTTAGATAATAAATATAATAAATTAACCCTACCTCAAAAATCATATCCATGTAAATTAAATGTTTCAATAACATAAAGTTCTTTATATTACTTTTTATTTTTTTTCATTAACTTCTGTTGTTCCTCCATTACCATTTGAGCTATACCCAATTGATTCGTAACATTCTTAGATATTTTGTAGATCACAGCACTATCATTGTTTACTCTTGAGAATTGTTGATTAGGGTCGTGTATTGAAGTTGTAATACTTGTAATCCTTTTCTTTTTAGTTATTGTAAATACATAATCAGATTCACTACTGAATATAAAATCGTTCCCTGAGTATTGTTTATCACACACGGTTACAACTGGAAGTTTTGATTCATTATCTTCACCACCTAAGTAATGTGGTTTATCTATAATATCAGACCTTATGCAATAATAAGGTTTTAACATTTTTCGTGGTAAGTTAGGAGCAAGTAATCTTAAAGATACTGTGTTCTGAGAAATAGCAGGTGAGAATTGTTGTCGCCCACTTGTCAGGTGAGTATTCAAGGGATTACCACCTACGGTTGAAGGTGTAGGTATTTGAGTTGAAAATATAGAAGCACCAAACTGATTAACAATATAATCTCTCGTATCTGTAGATACGATATCTGAATTAGTTGTAACTATTCCTAATTGTTCTTTATTAGAATTGTCTACTCTTTGTAATCTATTATTTCCGCTATTCAGTTTACTATTTAATGAATCATAATCCCAGCCCAGCAATGCCCATAAACATGCGTCCCACTGCTCTTCTGTAAATCCAAAATCAGAAATGAATACCCCAGTAGGAGAATCAAAAATAGCCCAAGGAGATATATTACGATTCATATTAGAAATCTTCCTTTTTATAATATCACTAGTAGTTGTATCAGGAAACTTATTACCACCATACGAATAATCAACCTCAAAATCAATATCATAAGGTCTCATATCAGGAGTGTATACATATTGATTAATTCTTTTATTGATCTTATAAACAGTATTATTTGCGGTCTGAGTATTATCAGGAGCAGGTTTAAACTCGTCCACCGCTACACCTGAATCACCAGCACTAAAGAAAGATTGTCCTGTTAATTCGTTTGTATGTAATTGTTTGAAAAAGAATCTTGATTCATTTATATCATAATCAAAAATAGGATTAATAGCTCCCACATAATTATATCTTAAATGTTGTGCTGTAGGAGTTGCAGTTCCACATAAAACAGACCTCGCCGTTGCCTCAGCACTCGCCTTCTGTTCTACTGGGTCTGCTTGTATTATTCTATTCTTATCACCTATACCCCAGCAATTAGCACTCCCATAATCTAATTCTAATCTCCCATTCCAACCTATCATGGCTGCTGTCCCATAGGCGTTAAAATGAAAATCAAAACCTATCTTTGTACCTGAAATAAGATTTCCATTTTGACTATTAATAAACAAATCATTATTTATACCCCCTATAAGTTCAGGGTGTAATACAATACTATATCCGCTCCTTGTAGCTATTCCATAGGATAAATTGTTTATATCTGAACCGTCAGTATACACACCGTCATTCTTTTTATCAAAATAAAAGAATAATGGAAGTGATTGTTCAGACTGAGCCTGTTTAGTCAGACCTGTATTATCGCCACCTAAGAAGGTATTACCAAATCTCGTATTACAATGAAGAAATCTCATATTATCAACTGAATTGACTATATCATTAAAAGGAGGTTGAACTTCTTGTGCCGTTCTATTACTAAATAATTCAGGGTATAATCCCTGGGCTTGAATTAACTTCCCTAAACTATGAATCTTGTCCCATGATATATTAGTCTTTACACTTGAAGTAGTTCTATTCGCTGGGAGGATATTAGCAGCAGTAGTATAACCCAAACCATATGCAGTCCCCATGAAAGTGTGACCTGCCTCAACTATATCAGGTCTCTTGTGATATACATTATAAAAATTAGATTGATAGTCTAAAGATTCTTGTTTAACCTCAGCACTGGATTCAACTGTGGCTTTATGAAATGAATCCCACGCACTTTTAGACATAGTCCTATCTGAACCACATAAGAAAGGTTGAAATGTATTTGTATCGTATGAAACAGTCAAATCATGTATAACACCGTCTATTTTATATTGAAATACTTTTCCAGGATTCGCATTCTTTAAGGTTGTAGTTATTTCAGCACTAAGATTACCTGGGCTATTAAATCCAGGTGTCACTTTCAAATCAATTTTATTTTTATATGTTTTATAATTCGTCTCTTCTATAAATAAATAGTCTCCTCTTTGACCAGGTAGATTTCCCTCAGGTCTTTCTATAGTTTCCCTTAATGCTATGGTTGATTGTGCTCTCATTAATGTATACCTTGAGTTATCAGTTTTTAATCTGAAAAATCCTGTTGTAGTATCAGAAGCATTTGAAGTATCTATCCACATATAATCGTCTACAACAAAAGACCTATCACTAAGCTCATAATGAGGACGACCCCTTTCCACAGAATCATTACGATTCCAATTATCACTCCAATATTGAACTGGGTCTGTTTCTGTTCCAGTAGGTAAATCCCACGCCCACCTACGAGGTAAAAAGATTGTTCCATTATCACCTCCGGCTGTTAGATAATGTTCAGTAACTATCTTGGTTTCATTATCCTTAGGAATAAATGTTTCAGTATGTTCTCCACTTGATAATTGTTGTTTCCCTGTAATTAATGGGATTCCAGTATCTTCAAGTGTAGTGGGATATTTGTCATTCTCAACTGTATATGTTATCGTCTTATTTGAATTAAGAGATTGACCTTTTAATTCAATTGTATCAGAACCAGCTCCTATCTCTGATATATATGCTGCCTGAACAGCAACTCTATCTCCTACTTCTAAATCTATACCGTCACCTAGTTCATTCGTGAATAATGCTGGGTTTGAATTATTTCCTGATTTTGCTTGTACTGAATGAGCTCTGTTACAATCCACAATCGTTAGATCCACATATTCATTTACGGACATTTTATTATAATATATATATTATATTATTATTCTAACCCTAATATTTGTTTTAATATAGGAACTTCTTTACCGTCGTATTTATGTTCAAATCGTAACTCGTCACTATAGAACATAGACTTATCAACTGAATTACCGTCGTGGGCTACACATATCATAACACTTCTAATATCTGTTAAACCTATATTATGTCTCTGATTCTGAACCATACCTACACCTTCACCTTTAGAGTTTTTATGATATCCACCCATAGACTTAAAATGTTTTTTAGTATAACACATTGTAGCTTCATGAATTTGAAATAATTCTTTACACTGAATACCTGTCATATTAAAATCTTTTAATGGGTATGTGAATAACATTCCATTCGAACCAACTAAACTTTTCTTTTCGTCCTTTAATACATGATATGAATATTGAATATATTGTGGATTATAAATATCGTCGTCGTCCATATTAATTAATATTTTTGAACTAGATAATTTAACTAATTCATTTCTTTTTTCTCCTATTGTCTTTTTTACTTTAGTTCTATGATATACTAATTTCATAGGATAAATATCTATTTGTAAACCAGCTATACTATCTGTAAATGGTTCTGTTCCGTCGTCATATATAACTACCTCTAATTTCTTGTGAGGATATGTTTGACTCTTTAAGTTACTAATAAATAAGGGTAGAAACTTAGACCTATTGTATGTAGGTGTAAGAATTGAAATATTAGGATAATCCATTATATTATAAAATATATATTAATTTTAAGTTTATGACTTACTTCTTTTGTCTGAAATGAAGAACCGCCATTGTCTTCCCCCTCAAATCAGTTGCAAGGGTATTATCAGCATTTACAATATCAATATCAAAATTACTGGCTATAATCTCATTCGTATTATTTAAATCAAGATATACTCGTTCAGCCGGTTCATAGAATAACGCTCCGACTGATTGATCTGTTCCTGTAGAGAACCTGGGAGCACTATAGATAATCTTTGACCTTGCACTCTGTCCAGCATTATAAGAATTAATATTGTAATTATTTAATCTTAAAAAGATTGAAGTTGTGGATTTAACTACAGGAGTTTTCTCAGAAGTAAATACCTTCACTATGGGTGGGCCAGTCTCTTCAGTTGTGTATGTAGACACAAATGGAACATTAGGGAATCCAAACAATTCGTCTGTTAATGCCCTTTCGGTATTAGGGAATAATACTGGATTCGGTTTCATAATCATGACATATCTATAATCTTGAAGTAAACCGTCTCCGTCTAATCCCTTATAATTGTGTAGGTCTGCTACAAGAGAAGTTGCGTCAAACTGATTATATAATCGTGTATCTACTTCACGACCTAATCTCCTAATCAAGTCATTTGCCCCTAAGTATGCCCACCAATCATTAGCAGGGTTACCATACTGAAAATTAGGTATAACTCTACCACCCCATTTATCAACTGTTATAGCTCCCTGAGTTGATCCTGCTTTACCCTCAATCCATATCCAAGGATAAAGATTTCTACATGTATCTGCAACTGGTTTGAATCTCTTATCCTTCAATGCTGCTCCTCCAGTAGTATCTATCATTGTAATATATTTACCAACACTCGCACTATACACCTGTACCTTAATCTTTTCATTTGTTACTATAAACTTAAGTTTCTGTAATTGTAAATTAGTAGAATTAGTGCTCCAATTATATTTATCCGGGTAAGTTGTTGCGTCAAAATCTCCATTATCAAGGTAATTTATTTCTCTCATAAATAATGGTTTATCAGGGTTGTATTGTGGGTGATCATTTTCCTCTACTAAATGAAATGCCCTGAGTCTTCTATCTTGTCCAGCTGCCCCCTGTATCCCTCCAACCATAAAATCACATTGAAGAGACGGATATATACCTACCTCACTCTGAGTATTATTTACAAGTGGATTGTTGCTCAACCTTCTTCCTGCAGTTTCACACCTACTTAGACCCACTGCCCATGATACCCCCTGTCCACTGGGTTTTAAATCTGTTAGGTCTACTATGAACTCACCGTCTTTCAATGAGAGTGGAGTATCACCTGAGAACCCCTGGTTATTGTATGATTTTTCTTTCTTCCCTGTGGCTGTCAGTTTATTTGTGGAAAACGCAAGACCTCCCTCGTCTCCACTGGTTCTATTTACATTTGTCCAGTTCTGAGGTTTGTTATCTAATCCACTACCATTTGTTCTCTGTTGAAATCTGAAATCAAAACCTTCAAAGGTGTAACCGTCTGTATCTCTCTTCACCTTACATTCCTGAAGACCCCAGGTTTCAGGAGTAGGTACACCATTATTCATACCAGGTGTAATATGTTTCAGAGCTGTTTCGTCTGTGGTTGCTGTTGTATTCCGTGTAATACCCAGGTCTGTATAATGTGGAGCACTGGTGGTGAGTTCGATAGGTGCTGCCTCCGTGGGTAATACCCCTAAATATTCATACCATATTGACGCTGGATTTAAAGAGAATGCTCCTTCTTTATTAACCTTTAAACTTTGAAGGGCAACTTCAGAATTAGCAGGTATCTTAAGTTCACCGTTCAAATGGTTACTAAATGAAAATGGAGACTGGAATTGACTTGTCCTTACACCTGAGCCTTCTATTTCGTTTGAACATATAACAAGTGACATTTATTTATAATTTATATATTATATTTTTTTTATAATATATAATTATAAACAATTATGGTGAACTGGAATAAAGTTGAGTATGATTCAAAAAGGGGAGAAATTCATGATATGTATTTGAAAGATATGTATAAAAGACTTGAGGAGGAAGGTAAGTTCGTCACAGGTGAAGATCAAACACCAGGAGATATTGTTGAAGAAGTAAAAGAAGTAATAAAAGAAGTTTCAGTGAAAGAAGCTTCTGAGGAATAATTATATATCTTAAATATATAAATGCCCAAGAAAAAGAAAGTATTAGCTTCCATGGATATGGTTACTAAAAAGAAAATTAAGAATCACAAGAAATTAGGTGATACTGAAAATGAGGTTATTGAATATAAGAATAAAAGGAAGAAAATTAAAACAAAAGTATTTGAAGGTAAAAAGGGTGGATATTAATCCTCGTCCTCGTCTATACCGTATTTCATTTCTTCTATCTTCTCTTCGTCTATTTGAATGTTTACCCAACAGGGTTCACGCTTCTTAGTATTTTCATTTGTCCTCTTTGTTTTAAAAGCTCCCTTAGGAGTTAGATAATTTTTATATTTTTGTGAAGATAAGTTGATATTACTTTTCTTCAATAACATTGTAATCTGTGAAATAGATACAAAGTCTTTTGCGTCTTCGTCCCAGTTCTTATCACCTATGAATCTGAATAGAGATAAGAACTTATCCTCTTCCTTTTCTTCTTCTTTGAAATCGTCCATTTCTTCCTTCATACATTCAGGCACTTCTACCCTTGAACCATAATGATTAAATAGGATATGAATGAATGCGTCTATGACTTCAGGCTTCTTACACCAGTATTTAATATCGTCGTCCTTAGGAAAGAAATTACATACATTCTCCATAACATTAAACTCGTAACTTGACTTATATTCGTGTGCTGCTTGAATCTCGTCAGTTGAACATTCAATACCCTTTTTCCAATATCTCTTTTCAGGGTCGTCAGGATAATCTTTATGACTCAATAACATAGCCTCACATGATTCTGTAACATATTCCATATCGTCACCCTTCATAATCATTTTAGGTCTCATTAAAGGTTTACCTAATCTTTCGTCTCCTTTATTCAAGAACTTACTAGGATACTTGAAAATATATGAGGTTTCCTTTGTGTCAGCTGGTTCAATAGGAGGCAGGTCATTACAGAACATACATACCCTCGCCTGAATCTTAAAATTGATTTCGTCTTTATGATTTACCCTTGCTTCAATCTTATCTCCACCTGAACTCAACTTCTTAAGGACATTACCATTGATTCTGAACTTACCTTGAGAATCTCTTGTTATCTCATTTGTCAATAACAATCTCTTAAACTCAAATGGTACTAACCATGATAATGCTTTAGCACTATCAGCCTGACCTGCTTTGAATAGAAAGTTCTCTGAATTAGTTGCCCTACAGTAATCAGTAAAACAATTCTCAAGTAGACCTACCAATACACCCTTACCACAATCACGCTCACCAATACCTACTCCCCAATTCTTATCTTCAATATGACCAGCAACACCACGGACAATATAATTTAACCAGGTGTCTCTCAGTTCATTATTATTATTAAAGATAGGATCAAGAATCCTGTCATATACAGCTTGTATCATTTCAGGTGTAGCTTCCTTATAATCACGATTAATTTTGATAGTTGTATGAGTATCAATGTCATAAGGTTCTAATTTACCCTTTTTGAAATCATAATATCCATTTTTGAAACATAATTTATAAAGGTTACTTGTCCATAGTTTATCTACAAAATCTTCGTCCTCTGTAGGTTCTACATATTGAATCATAGCATTACATGATTTAGCCATTGTAGAATATGGTTGAATGTCCTTTTCTTTTTTGAAGAAGATATTCATATTACCTATTGCCTTGATTAATCCTCTTTTAATTACCTTTTCATTTGTAGTCCATACATTATTGACTCTCATAAAGATTCTTTCCTGACTAATTACATAATCATTCTTGAGTTTATCAGTGATATAATCACCACCCTCTTTATCTGATTCAATTACAATAATATTATCTAATTCTTCTATATGTTGAAACTCCTTAATCTTAAGGTCAACAAAGAATCCTGTTTCTTCATGAATATGTGTTTTGAGTCTTTTAATTAATCCAGTAAAATCTTCGTCTTCTTCTTTAATTTCTAAATGTAAACCGTCGTGAATTAGAGCACCCACCCTTCTTTGTTCATTAGTGGTTAGTCTTTTATACATTGAAAGAAGACACTTACATTCTAAGGTTTGAAGATAATAACTCATAGCAGTCCCCGCACAATTGTAATATTCTTTTCCCTTATTCTTTTCTGCCTCCATTCTGTATTTTAATAATTCCTCAGTATTCAATAATGTTTTTACATTTTCTTTTAGTTCAGTATCAAGGTCAAGAACAATTGAACCCTCAAGGTTTTCATACTTGAAACTGTTGTCATTACACCACGCCTTAACTGAACCACCATAGAACATTCTCATTATCAGAATCTTACAATTATCTCTACTGATTCCATGGTTATTCATTTTCTTAAAGAACTTCTCACGACTCTTATTGTAAGCAGTTAGAACAGGACATTCATATCCTTTATCAATAAACACCTGTTCCATTAGAACTGGGTGACAATTTACAATATCTAAATCAACATAGTTTTTCTTACATAGAGCACTTTTACAAACACCCTTCATAAATGATTGAGCCTTACACCCCTCACCGTCCTTGAGTGCCTTGACACGAATATTCAATCTACCTATTTCATTTTGAGTATACTTGACTTCAACTGATCCACCCTTTCCATACTTAAGATATTTCTTGAGTGAGCCTTTAGTTTCGTCGTCCAGTATATCACAATGAAGAAGTTTCTGAGCATTTGAAATGTCATATCGTTCCTTAAGAGTAAATGAATCCATAATAGATAGTTCAGATAATTTTTTGTAAATCTTATTTTCTCCCATTTTATTATACTATATAATATAAAATAATCTTTAAATATAAACGCACATAGAAAATAAAATAATACATGATTATGTATTTTTATAATTTTTATACACCTTAACAAGTAGTAAGTATAAAAATTATTGATAAAAAGTAAGTTAAAAGAAAAAGTTTAATTTTCACGCAGTTCTTAAAATATGATATTTCTTTCATTTAATAGTTCAACTTTATTCGGATATTTTTCCTTAAAGATATCTAATTTATCATTCCTTCGATAGTAGTAGTATTGACTTCTTGCACTCAGGAAGTCTTTGTCTTGTTCATATTTTTCCTTCTTGTTTTCTTTATTTAATCCATAATAATTCCTGGCTCTTTCACGATTCTTATTTTTGAAATCGTCAGTATCTTTAATCAATTCATATCTATCCTTTTCCTTCTTTCTCTTTCTCTCATATTGTTCCAGTACCTTCTTAATTCTTTCAGGGTCAGTAATAGTTGGATTCATGTTATTATATATACTTTATAATATATTTTTATTTTTAAATATAAACGCCATAATATAAAATAAAATTAATATTATGAATAAATATCTATTGTTATAATAAATGCCGTTAGACAAACAGGGGAAACCTATATTATATAAACCATGGGTTAGTAAATCTAAGACTAAAAAATATAATGTATATGTAAAAGTAAATGGTAAAGTTAAACAAATATCATTCGGTCAAAAGGGTATGGGACAGTTCAAAGATAAAGGTGGTAATTATAAATCTTTAGACCACGGTGATAAGAAACGCCGGGACTCCTATCTTGCAAGAGCTAAAGGGATTAAAAATAAGAAAGGTGAATTAACTTGGAAAGATAAGAATACTGCTAATTATTGGGCGGTACATTATCTATGGTAATATCTTTACCTCAGGTTCAGGCTCAGGTTCTAATTCTTGGGATTCAACTCTACTTAATATCTGATCTTCTTTGACAAGTATTTCCTTCTCTTTTTTCAATATCTTATCCTGCTTCTTTTCTTTTAATTTAGTTGCCTGGTCTTTCAATCCTTTCATTTCGTCCTCTGAAGGTGGTCTTCTCTCACATTGGAATATATAACATAAATTAACTTTACAATGACACTTGGACTGCCACACTACTAATAATAATGACGCTATCGCACCTAAGACTAATACGATTGCTCCTGCTGCTTGGTCTACAGAATAATCTTGCAATTGTCCCTCCTCACTCATGATTATGTAATATTTAATTTAAGAAAGATAATATTTGATTTATAATATTTATTAAAGTATAAATGGATATTGAGACAAATAAAGACCCTCCTAAACCAGTTGAACAGATAAGGGAATTGGTTAAACAAATAGACACAGACTTATTTGATATTAAACAAGATATCTTATTTATCAAACTCAAGATAAAGGAAAGGGAAGAGAAAGAGAAGATTGACAAGCTCAGTGGTGGGTGGTGGTTATTCTAATTTAGATTTTTTACTTTTATTTTTTCACTAATTTATACAAAAACTTTAAAAATTATAGAAATATAATAATTATATTTTGTATATTATAAAATGGATTTATTACCTAAAGTTCAAGTTGACCTAATTGAAGAAGAACCTGAAGCACTAAAAGAAGAGTTAGAATCTGACGAGGATACTGTTAGTGAGACGGTGACTGAAGTATTACCTGAAGTAACACAGAAACCCATTATACCTGAGGAGACTATATTTCAAGGTAAAGAACCAGTGGTCAAACCAGTCAAGGAGAAACCAGTCAAGAAGAAACGAGTCATGACACAGGAACAACTGGACAGACTTGCTAAGGGTAGAGAGAAGGCTCTTGCTAAACGCCGTGCTGCTGCTGCTGAAAAGAAAGAACTGAAAGACCTACAAAAGAAGAAGAAACAAAATGAACTCAATGCACTCAGAAGGGAAGTTGGTGAAGAACCTAAACCTGTACCTGCTCCTGCTCCTGCTCCTGCTCCTGTAAGTGAACCAGTAAAACAAAAGGCATTCACTTCTCTTGACGATTTACCTAAGGAACTATTAGTGCAATTACAACAGGCTGCTATAGAAGGATATGATACAAAACGCAAGGCACGAAAGGAACAGAAAAAGAAGGACGCAGAATCTAATGCGTTACACCAGTCTAAAATGGATATGATATCTGACGCAATCAAACCTAAACAACCTGCTAAATATGGTGAACCAGGATATTTCTCTTCAATGTGGTCGATTTCATAAAAGGTCACAAAGTCCACAAAGTCCATAAAAATTATGGACAGAAAAGCAATTTTGTAAAATCATATTGGGTGGATTCAATTATTAATATTTTTAGAAATAGTTTCAAAAAAAACAGTGCCTTTGTTGCCTTTAGGGACACCTCGTAATAATATTATTCTTCTTTCTTATACTTTATGACGGTTTATGGTCTCAAAGGTTAGTGTCCCTGTTTTTGAGAGTGTGAATATTTTTGTGGACAGGTGTCCATGTTTTTGTGGACACCTCATTATTTTCGTTGCCTTTCGGAAAATATAATATTTTTAATATTATAAATGAAAGTTGCATTCACTATACCCACCACTTCAAATGGTAAAGAATGGGTTTCAATTGAAGAAACATATCTTTATACAATACTTCTTCCTTCTTTAGAGGGTATGAAAGAAGATATAGTAATCTATATGGGATATGATTCAGACGATAAATTATACTCAAATATATTATTACCCACACAATACGAAAAGATTAAAATAGAATGGATTCCTTTCAATAATAATTATAAGGGGAAACCTTGTCATATATGGAATGATTTAAGTAAAAAGGCATTTGAATTACATGATTATGTATTTTGTTGTGGGGACGATATACAATTAGATAGTAATAAAAACTGGTTACAAGTCTTTATAGAACATTTACAAAAAAACAATAATATAGGTTATTCTTCAGGGTGGTCTAATAATGATCAGATTCCTACTCAATTCTTATTCCATAAAAAACATTTTGAAATATTTGGATTTATATATCCACCAGCTATTCACAATTGGTACTGTGACGATTTTATTTATGGTCTATATGGTAAGTTTGGTAATTGGTTGAAAGAATATAAACATTTGAATCTTGGTGGGACACCACGATACAATCCTAATAATGATAAAAAGTTATGTGAAATATTAATCCGTAGACATAAAAAACAATTGAACAAATATCAAAACAATTTTAAATATATGGATTAAGTAAATGACCTATAAACATGATTTCAATAAAAAATATGGTTTCAAAAAAGAAGAACCCCATACACTTAAAGAAATATCTAAAATCACTGGATTTCAAATGAAAGGTCTACAGACTATTTATGATAAGGGTATAGGTGCTTTTAAAACAAACCCAGGGTCAGTGAGGAAGAATGTTAAGTCACCTGAACAATGGGCTATGGCTCGTGTCTATGCTTCTTTAAGTCCTAAGTCTAAAGCTCATAAAATAGATAAAGTTCATTTAGTAAAAAAGAAATCTAAGAAGAAGTAAATGGTTGAATATATTAAAGGTGATATACATGAAGTGATAAAAACAATTGATTCGAATACTATAGATTTTATATATACAGACCCACCATTTAATTCTCAAACAAAGGCAGCCTGGGACTCAAGTCTCAAATGGGATATATTATTCCCTGAAATGTGGAGGGTATTGAAACCCACAGGAATTATTGCCCTTCATAGTGCGATACCATTTACATACGATTTAATTAAATATGAAAAACCTAAATACAATTATTCATGGAAAAAGAATAATAGCACAGGATTCTTCAGTGCTAGATATCAACCATTAAGAACAATGGAAGAGATATTTATATACTATAAAAAAACAGGTACTTATAATCCTCAAATGATAGGTGAACAGTTTCATGTAAAACGAAATGTAAAATACGGTGGTCAGAATGGATATTGGGGAGAAGCTGGTGTAAATAAAGATAATGAATATGTTGAAGAGGAAGGTCATAAGGGTAAGTTCCCTACAACATTTTTAGAATATCCTATAAGAAAAGGTAAAGGTAATGGTATAACAAGGTGCGACGAAATGATTGATTATTTTATAAAAACATATTCAAATGAAGGCGATACAATATTAGATATGACACACCATAATAATATAGTGGGTGATAGGTGTACATTATTAAATAGAAAATATATAGGTGTTGATATAGACCCTGTGTTTAGTTAAAATCTAAAAAATAAAATAATATATATTATAAATATAATGAGCAAGAAACTTAGTATCCTCAAAGTTGTTGACCCTCCTAATGTAAAACATAAACCTTTACACCCTAATCTCCCTGCTCCATGCTCCTGTGTTCTTATGGTAATGCCCACGAAAACTGGAAAAAGCACAATTATTTCTAATATGTTACTTAATAAAGACTTCTATGGTCAGGACTTCTTTGACCATACAAAAATAATATCTAACACAATTAATAATGATCAGACAAGTAGATTCCTTAAAGCTGCCTTTGATTGTGAAGACCATTATGAAGACCGTATGATACATGATTTAGTAAAGTCTCAAGATAGTTATGGGGACGATAAACCTTCTGTATGTTTAGTATTAGACGATTGCCTTGGAGATAAGACTACTGCCTTAAACAACATTTCCAGCCGCTATCGACACAGCAATATCCAGCTACTCATTATAAGTACACAATTATTTCGTAAGACAAGTCCTACTATTCGTGCGAATGCAAACTGGGTATTAATTGGTAGATTAACTAATGAATCGGAATTGGAGAAAATATCTGAAGAATATTCAGGTATGTTTGGTGGTGATAAAAACTTCCGTGAACAATACAAGAAAGCAACTAAAAAG
>WLWH01001251.1_pt1 | contig 17298 bp, 13 predicted proteins | sample 6712741 | NCBI WGS metagenome assembly WLWH01 (sample SAMN12718694, study PRJNA515312) | sponge metagenome | isolation source: marine sponge | host: Mycale hentscheli | place: New Zealand: South Island, Marlborough, Capsize Point | collected 2003-05-01 | reverse complement strand
CTGCTAATTGGACTTACACAGATTTAGATTTAAATAATTTAGATTTTATTATAGGTGCTTATTATAGTTCAGGGTTTAATTTAGATGGCAAAGCGTCAAATTTTGCAGTATTCAACACAGCATTACCTGCAACGGGAACAGAATCAGTTGAATCCTTATATAACTACGGAACACCTCCTGATATATCTTCTTATAGTAACCTAAAAGCTTGGTATAAAATGAATGTTGATACCAGCACTTGGGATGGAAGTGATTGGATTATAGGTGAAGCACAAGCTAATTGGAAGAGCTGCTATAACCCAAGCCTTGCTGTAGGTATGTTAAGAGATAATGATTCTAAACCAGCTTATTCTAATCAATCTTTTGCAATATCAGCTTGGGTAAGACCAAACTCAGGAACAACTAGTGGTTATATATTTTCTTGTCAAGGAAGTTCTTGGCAAGGAGTTTCATTATTTTATAATAGCAATGCATTAACACTACAAATAGGTGATAAAGATACTACAGCAATTAACGGTGATAATGGCAATTGGAGTTTCTTGAATAATAAAGTTACAGGTACATCTCCAACTTATACTGCTTTAAACCAATGGTCGCATATTGTAACAGTGTGGAACGGGACAAATACTAAATTTTATATTAACGGAACTTTAGTTCAAACAATAACACCACCTAGTTCTTTAACAATTGATTACAGTCAAGCCAGTAATATTTCAGCTATTGGTGCAAGAAATGATGCTGGTAGTGGGTATTTTACAGGTATGATATCTAATTTAGCTTATTGGAGTTCTGAAATAGATCAAGCAGCTGTAACAGCTTTATATAATGATGGAACACCTGAAGCTTCAATATCTCAATCACCTAATCATTGGTTTACTTTAAAAGATTTTGCTACGGGTTCTGTTGATAAAATTGGAAGTTTAAATTATGAAAACACTCTCGGTGTCGTTGAGTTTGAGAATATCTTTGTATCTACACTAAACGGCCTTAGCGATGGTATGAATACAGCAAATTTAGTAACATCTGATTTAACTCGTAGTATTCCGTATAGCAGTTATAGTATGGTGTTTGACGCCACTGGGTTTGATAGAATAAATATTGGTAATCCAACTGAGCTACAAATAACATCAAATTTTAGTGTATCAGTATGGGTCAAGCAAACTACAGTTCAAGACGCTATAGTAATATGTAAAGATTCGGGAGCGGCTGGAACTAGGTCTTGGAGTGTATGGGCTAACGCTTATCAAGCTACCAATACAGCTCAAGTTGTCATTTTTAGATCTGACAATACGGGTTGTTTTGCAGATAGCACTACAAGAGTAGATGATGGTAATTGGCACCATATAGTTTGTACTTACGAACCTTCAACAGCGGTTAAAATATATATTGATGGGCAGTTAGAAGGTACTAATACAGTAGATGTTCCGTCTTCCATACCTAATACTTCAGCTAATGTTATAATTGGCGAATGGTATGCAACGGGATCTTTTGAGTTTCCAGGTAATATTTCAAACGCGGCAATATTTGATTCAACGCTAACTGCAGATCAAGCATTAACTATTTATAATGGTGGTGTTCCAAATGATATTTCTAGTTTATCTCCAGTTGGATGGTGGAGCTTAGCGGGTGATAGCTACTATGATGGAACAAATTGGATATGTCCTGACTTAGGTAGTGGTGGGAATAATGGAACTAGTGCTAATTTAGCTGCTACAGCTTTAATAGGTGACGGCCCAAGTTCTACAGCAAATGGAGTAGCTACAAGTATGGATATTCCAGCAAACCTAAAGGGCAATGCACCTAACTCATCTAAAAATGCTTTTTCAATAAATATGAACTCAGCAGATAGAGTTGCAGACGTACCAGCGTAAAAAAGAAATTAAACAAGTAAATATATAAATAACAAATAATTAACAAATAACAATTAAACAATGGCAACAACTTATGCAGTAATAAATTTGTCTGATACAAACGCTGTTTTGTTCAGTCAAGTAAATCAGTCTTCGGCTCAAACAATGAGAAGAAACTTAGCTAATACTCAAGGTTTACTGTCTTACCAAGTTGAACCTAGTTTTATCACTAATGGTTCTTTAGTACCGGTAAGTACATTGAACCATGAAGAAGCGCTAGCACTGATGGCTACTCCAGAATGGTCGGATCCAAATCCACCAGTAGAGTAAATTAAAATTAAAATTAAATTAAATTAAATGAAAATCAAAGAAGATCAATTAAAAAAAATACAAGAGCAACAAGCGGCGGTTACTAAAATCTTGAATGAAGTAGGTTACTTAGAAGCTAATAAACATGGACTGCTTCATGAATTAGCAGGGGTAAACCAAGAGATAGAAGATTTTAAAGGTGAGTTAGAAAAAGAATATGGTGCTGTAAATATCAACTTAGAAGATGGTACTTACACAGCTATAGAAAAAGAAGAAGAAGTAGCTGTTAGTCATGTCTAGTATTATACGTAAAATAAGTATTGGAGCAGATTATAAAAATGAAGCTATGCATTACTCCGTAGGCCAACAGGTTTACGGAGGCCATAGCATTTCAAATATACTGTTTGAAGAACAAGATAATTCTTACAATATATTTATAACTAAAGAAGACGAAGTATTGCCTTGGAAAAAGTTTAATTCTAATATGGCAATATCTGTCGAGTATGATTTACAATACTAATGGAAAGCTTATATCGATTTATCATAAAGCCTAAGGGTGAACGTTATGATAATGAAAAAAAAGTAGGTGACAAAAGCCTTATAACTAATACACGTATTGAGACATTTCAGTCAGTTAGTAAAAAAGCAATTGTAGTAGCTTTACCAAAAGCCTACAAAACTGATATTAAAATTGGTGATGAAATAATAATTCACCATAATGTATTTCGTAGGTTCTACGACATGAAAGGCAAAGAGAAAAACTCTGCATCATTTTTTAAAGATGATTTATTCTTTTGTGATATAGAACAAATATACCTTTATAACCGTAACGACAAATGGATATGCAATTTAAACTATTGCTTTGTACATCCAGTTGCTTCTATAGATGAGTTTAGTACACTAAAAGAAGTTCCACTTCTTGGTATAATAAAATATAGTAATAAGTCCTTAGAAGCGTTAGGAATCACTCCTGGAACCTTAGTAACGTTTACACCCAACTCTGAATTTGAGTTTATAGTCGGTGATGAACGTTTATATTGTATGAAATCAAATGATATAGCATTAATGCATGACTACCAAAAAGATAAAGTTAAATATAATCCAAGCTGGGCACAAAGCAGTTGAAGAATTAATTAAGATAGCTAGAGAGCCTATCGTAGATTCTGAAGATGATATATCAGCTGATAGATTAAAAAATGCAGCAGCAACAAAGAAGTTAGCTATTTTCGATGCGTTTGAAATATTAACACGTATTGAAAATGAAAAAGAAATGCTAGAGGGTAAACCTAAAGAAGAAAAGAAAGAAGAAAAAGCTTTTAAAGGTTTTGCAGAAAGGAGAAGTAAATAATGTATCAGCAAACATTATATACGATATTAAAAGATTATGTCAATCCTAAAATACTTAAAAAAAATAATAGGTATAAAAAATGGAAGTATGGATATAATAAAGAATATGATTTTGTAGTTATAAGTAAAGACGGAACTATTGGACAGATATACGAGATTCAAGGTCTTAAAGTTGCAGTACCAGAAGTCTCTGAATGTTTTAAACGAAGCAAAAATAAAGAGGAACAATACTGGGAAAGACAGGAATATCCAAAAGAATTAGCTAGAATTAAAAGTGTATTTGATTGGGATGAATATCCTACAGATTTTAAAGAAAAGTGGTTTGATTATATAGATGAAGAATTCAGAAAAAGAGATGAAGGTTACTGGTTTTATAACAATGGTATTCCTACTTATATTACAGGCTCTCATTATATGTACTTGCAGTGGTCAAAAATTGATGTCGGAGCCGCTGACTTTAGAGAAGCAAACAGATTATTCTTTATATTTTGGGAAGCTTGCAAAGCAGATAACAGATGCTACGGAATGTGCTACCTTAAAAACAGACGATCTGGCTTTTCGTTTATGTCTTCAGCCGAATTGGTTAACCAAGCAACAATATCTAGTGACGCTAGATTCGGTATCCTTTCAAAGACTGGAGCAGATGCTAAAAAAATGTTCACAGATAAAGTTGTCCCGATATCCGTTAACTATCCGTTTTTCTTCAAGCCGATCCAGGATGGTATGGATCGTCCTAAGACCGAACTGGCATATAGAGTCCCAGCTTCAAAACTTACTAGACGTAAATTAGAATCAAAGGAACAACTAAAAGAACTAGAAGGATTAGATACTACCATTGATTGGAAAAACACAGGTGACAACTCTTATGATGGTGAAAAGCTAAAAATACTAGCACACGATGAAAGTGGTAAATGGGAACGTCCTGATAACATATTAAATAACTGGCGAGTTACAAAAACTACGTTAAGACTAGGTTCTAGAATAGTTGGTAAGTGTATGATGGGAAGTACATCAAACGCTTTAGAAAAAGGAGGAAACAATTTTAAGAAATTATATTATGATTCAAGCGTTGAGAGAAGAAATAAGAATGGTCAAACAAGCTCGGGACTCTATAGTTTATTCATCCCTATGGAATGGTCCTACGAAGGATACATTGATACTTATGGACTACCTGTCTTCGATACACCACAAACTCCGATCATTGGAGTTGATGGAGAAGAAATTGATATCGGAGTCATCGAACACTGGGAAAACGAAGCAGAAGGACTCAAGCAAGATCAAGACGGATTAAACGAGTTTTACAGGCAGTTTCCTCGTACAGAGAAACATGCTTTTAGAGATGAAACAAAAGAATCATTATTTAACCTTGTTAAAATATACGAACAAGTAGATTATAATGAAGAAGTACATAATGTAGCTTCTGTAACAAAAGGAAGTTTTCAATGGCAAAATGGAATTAAAGATACAAGAGTTGTATTTTATCCAAATAATGATGGTAGATTTTTAATATCGTGGGTTCCACCTAAAAATCTTCAAAATCAAGTAATTATAAAAAATGGAATTAAATACCCTGGAAACGATCATCTCGGAGCATTTGGTTGTGACTCTTATGATATTAGTGGTACTGTCGATGGCAAAGGGTCTAATGGATCACTACATGGACTGACTAAGTTTTCAATGGAAGACGCACCACCAAACCACTTCTTTTTAGAATATATATCTAGGCCCCAAACAGCTGAAATGTTTTTTGAAGATGTTCTTATGGCATTAGTGTTTTACGGTATGCCAATACTTGCTGAAAATAATAAACCTAGATTGTTATATTATTTAAAACGTAGAGGTTATAGAGGTTTTAGTATGAATAGACCTGATAAAGTCTGGAATAAACTATCAACAACTGAAAGAGAAATAGGTGGTATACCTAACTCTAGTGAAGATATTAAACAAGCACATGCAGCTGCAATAGAAACATATATTGAAGATCACGTAGGTTTTTTAGGTGAAGGTTATGGTGATATGTATATGCAGCGAACTTTAGAAGATTGGGCAAAATTCAATATTAATAATAGAACAAAGCATGATGCTTCTATAAGCTCTGGACTTGCTATTATGGCTTGTAATAAAAATAAATACAGACCAGTAGCAGAAAGACAAAAAAATCCTATTAAGCTTGGTATTAAAAGATATAATAATGACGGTCAAGTTTCAAAAATAATAAAATAAATAAATGGTTTATACTAATAGCAATAGTTCTTTTCCCGATCAGGTGGTACCAGATGCAGAGAAAGCAAGTTTAGATTATGGTTTACAAGTAGGTAGAGCTATAGAAGGCGAATGGTTTAGTAATTCTAGACAAGGGCCTAATATGGGTTATGCTACTACTAATTATAATAATTATAATTTATTAAGATTATATGCAAGAGGTGAACAACCAGTTCAAAAATATAAAGATGAATTAGCTATAAACGGAGATTTATCTTATTTAAATCTAGACTGGAAGCCTGTACCTGTTGTGTCTAAATTTGTAGATATTGTTGTCAATGGAATGTCTCAACGTAATTTTCAAATAAATGCATTTGCTCAAGATCCAGCATGTTTAAAAACTAGAACAGACTACGCTAACCAGTTAATGGTTGATATAAATGCTAGAGAATACTTAGAGCAAGCACAACAAACTTTAGGTGTTGATGCTTTTTCGATGACTGGAGCAGATAACCCTCAAACTCTTGAAGAATTAGAGGTTCATATGCAAATGGACTTTAAACAATCCGTAGAAGTAGCCGAAGAAGAAGTTATTAATCACATATTAGATAATAATAAGTATGATTTAGTTAGACAAAGGTTAAATTATGATTTAACAGTTTTAGGTATTGGTGCTGTAAAAACAAGTTGGAATAGATCACAAGGTGTTAAAGTTGACTATGTAGATCCTGCTTGTTTAGTATATTCATACACTGAAGATCCTAATTTTGAAGATATATATTATGCTGGTGAAGTTAAATCTATAACATTATCAGATTTAAAAATGCAGTTTCCTCATTTGACTGATAATGAAATGAAGGAAATACAAAAGTATCCAGGTAATCAAAATTATTTAAGAAACTATAATGGTAGACAAGATGATCTTACTGTTCAAGTATTATACTTTGAATATAAAAGTTATAGTGATCAAGTATTTAAAATAAAATATACAGATCAAGGATTAGAAAAAGCATTAGAAAAACCTGATTTTTTCAATCCACCACCAAGTGATAATTTTGATAGAGTATCTAGAACTATAGAAACATTATATACTGGAGCTAAGATATTAGGTCATCCATTAATGCTTGAATGGAAGTTAGCAGAACATATGACAAGACCTACTGCTAATACTATGAAAGTTAATATGAATTATCAAATATGCGCACCTAGAATGTATAAAGGTCGTATTGATTCATTAGTAAATCGTATTACAGGTTTTGCTGATATGATTCAATTAACACATTTAAAAATACAACAAGTATTATCTAGAATGGTGCCAGATGGTGTTTATTTAGATATGGATGGTTTAGCAGAAGTAGATTTAGGTAATGGTACAAACTATAATCCAGCAGAAGCTTTAAACATGTATTTTCAAACTGGTAGTATTGTAGGTAGATCATTAACTCAAGATGGAGACCCAAACCGTGGTAAAGTTCCAATACAAGAATTACAAAGTGGATCAGGTGGTTCTAAAATAGCATCCCTAACACAAACTTATCAGTATTACTTACAAATGATAAGAGATGTCACCGGGCTTAATGAAGCTCGAGATGGTAGTAATCCAGATAAAAATTCACTAGTTGGTTTACAAAAATTAGCTGCTGCTAATAGTAATACGGCAACAAGACATATATTGCAAGCTGGTTTATATTTAACATTAAAAATGTGTGAAAACATTTCGCTAAGAGTTGCTGATTCATTGCAATTTCCATTTACAAGAGATGCGTTAGAAAATAGTATATCTAAATATAATGTTGGTACATTAGATGAACTAGCTAATCTTAATATACACGACTTTGGTATATTTATTGAGTTAGAACCTGATGAAGAAGAAAAAGCACAATTAGAGCAAAACGTACAAATAGCTTTAAAAACTCAATCAATATATTTAGAAGATGCTATAGATATTAGAGAAGTTAAAAATTTAAAATTAGCAAATCAATTACTTAAGTTTAGAAGAAAAAAGAAACAAGAGTATGATGAAAAAGTTAAGTTAGAAAATATACAAGCTCAAGCTAAAGCTAATGCACAAGCGGCAGAACAAGCCAGTTTAGCTGAAATGCAAAAACAACAAGCACTAGCTGAAACTACTCTGCAAATAGAAAAAGGTAAATCTCAATTTGAAATGCAAAAAATGCAAATGCAAGCTGAAATTGAAAAGCAGATGATAGAGCTTAAATATGGATACGACATGCAATTAAAAAGTATGGAAGTAGAAATAGATAATAAAAAAGAAAAAGATATTGAAGATCGAAAAGATCAAAGAACTAGAATACAAGCTAGTCAACAAAGTAAAATGATTAGCCAAAGACAAAACGATTCTGCTCCAACTAATTTTGAGCAGCAAGATAATCCAGAAGGATTAGACATGAGTGCATTTACAATCACTTAAAACAAAACAATTATTATATTATATTATGTCAGAAGAAATAAAAGAAACTCCTACGGGAGAACTAGAGCAAGGTAAATTTAAAATAAAGAAAAAGCCTGGTCGTCCTAAAAAACTAACAAAAAAAGATGAACCAGTTAAAGTAGATTTATCTAAAAAAGAAGAACCTAAAAAAGAAGAAGTAAAACAAGAAATTAAAGTAGATGCCGTTCAAGAGTCAAGCCCAGCGAAAGTGGATGTACAAGAACTTCCCAAAGATGGCGGAGAAGTGGGAGAGGCACACGCCGAAAAACAAGAAGCTGCCGAAGATAAAAAAGAAGAACAAGTAGCTACTATTACTGAAATAGCTGAAGAACCTAAAGCTGAAGAAGAAGTTAAAATTCCAGAACCAGAAACACAACCTAAAGTAGATTTACCAGAAAACGTTGAAAAACTGGTTAATTTTATGAAGGAAACTGGAGGGGACATAAATGATTATGTTAGATTAAATGCAGATTACACTAACGTAGACGACACGGCTTTATTAAAAGAATATTATAAACAAACTAAACCTCATTTAGATTCTGATGAAATTGAATTTATTATGGAAGATAAATTTGACTACGATGAAGAAGTTGATGAGGATCGCGATATAAGAAAAAAGAAACTCGCGAAAAAAGAAGAAATTGCAAAGGCCAAAAACTTTTTGGAGGAAACGAAAAAGAAGTATTACGACGAGATCAAGTTGAGACCGGGCGTTACTCAAGAACAACAAAAAGCAATGGACTTTTTCAATAGATACAACAAAGAACAAGAAATAGCACAACAAAGAAGAGATAAATTTACTAATGTAACTAAAAATTTATTTAACTCAGAATTCAAAGGTTTTGAATTTAACTTAGGTGAAAAAAGATTTAGATACAACGTTAATAATCCTTCAGAAGTAGCTGATAAGCAGTCTGATTTAAACACTTTTGTTAAGAAGTTCTTAAATGAAAAAGGTGAAATAACAGATACTGCAGGTTATCATAAAGCAATTTATGCTGCTAGGAATGCCGATACTATTGCTAATCATTTTTATGAGCAAGGCAAAGCTGATGCGACTAAAAATATAATGGCAAAATCTAGAAATATAAATGCTGAACCAAGGGTTCAAAACTCTGGTGATGTATATATTAATGGATTAAAAGTAAAAGCAATTAATGGTGTAGATAGTTCTAAGTTGAAATTTAAAAGTAAAAAATAAAAACTAAAAACTAAAAATTATGAGTTTTGCAACTAGTGGGAGTTTTCCTGCTAAAATAATTCCTGCTCAGAAAAAACAAGCTTTAGATAATAACTATCTAAACTTTGCTGATGGATCAGCTGATTGGGCACAACAATATCTTCCTGAGCTTTATGAGCAAGAGGTAGAAAGATACGGAAACAGGACTTTGTCTGGTTTCTTGAGAATGGTTGGCGCTGAAATGCCAATGACATCTGATCAAGTACTTTGGTCTGAGCAAAATAGATTACACGTTTCTTATAATCAAGTTGAGTGGAAATCTGGAACTACATTTGAAATTGAATTAGACGAAGCTAATCCATCTACAAATGGGAGAGGTGCTAACACTGTAGCTATTAAAGAAAATCAAACTATCTTGATTTCTGACAATGCTACTCGTTTAATCACTCAGAAGTTTATTGTATCTACTGTAACACAACCTACTTCTCCAGCTACTAAAGCTGAAATAACTGTTGTACCTTATGATAAAGCAACTGTTTCTACTGGCTTACAATTAACTGCTGCTGATTCTTTGAACCTATTTGTTTATGGTTCTGAATTTGGAAAAGGTTCTACTGACGATGGTATGTCATCTATTGAGCCAAGTTTTACTGAGTTTAACAATTCTCCAATTATTATTAGAGATAGATATAGAGTTAATGGTTCTGACGCTGCTCAAATTGGTTGGGTTGAAGTCGCTACTGAAGATGGAACATCTGGATACTTATGGTATTTAAAAGCTGAGTCTGAAACAAGACTAAGATTTGAAGACTATATGGAAATGGCATTGGTTGAAGGTGAAAAAGCTGGTCATACAGTTGCTATGCCTAATCAAACTAGTGTTAACCTAAAAGGTACAGAAGGTTTATTCGCTGCTATTGAAGAAAGAGGTAATGTTTATCAAGGTTTTGCAGGTGCTGCTGCTCCAGGTTCTGGCGCAATGGGAGATTTCGATGAGATCCTTAAAAATTTAGATAAGCAAGGTGCTATTGAAGAAAACATGCTTTTCTTACAAAGAGAAACTGCTTTAGATTTTGATGATATGATCGCAGCTATGGCTGGTGGAGGTTATGCTTCTACTGCTGCAGCTTCTTATGGTTTATTTGACAATGAAGCTGAAATGGCACTTAACTTTGGGTTCTCTGGATTCAGAAGAGGTTCTTATGACTTCTACAAAACTGACTGGAAATATCTAAATGATGCTTCAACTAGAGGTTTATCTAAAGCGATTGATGGTGTATTAATACCAGCTGGTACTTCTACAGTATATGATCAAATGTTAGGTGCTAATATCAGACGTCCTTTCTTACACGTAAGATATAGAGCTTCTGAAACTGAAGATAGAAGATACAAAAACTGGATCACTGGTTCAGTTGGTGGAGCTTATACTTCAGCTGTTGATGCTATGGACGTGCATTTCTTAACTGAAAGATGTTTAGTAACACAAGCAGCTAATAACTTCGTGTTATTTAAAGCAGTTTAATTTATTAACATTTTAAAATATAGAAATTATGGGATACATAAAAGTAAAAAAAGCAAGTGGATTTGATTTAGTATCAGCTGACAATGTTGGTGATGTTAAATTAGCCACTGGAGATGTTGTTGTTCAATATCTTTCTGGTTATAAAGTAACTATTGATGCTACTTCTCCGCTAGTGCAAGCTGACGTTGATAAAGTAGTTGCTGCTATTGATGTAATGAACGGTGCTTCAGGAGAAGCTCCATTAACTACATTAAGTTACAACGTGACTAGTGCTACTATGACTGCTATTTCTTAATAGCAAACAATAATAAGATCCCGTTTCGGCGGGGTCTTTTTTAATTATTATATTATATTATATTATGGAAGAAACAAAAGAAAAAAAGACTTCAGTTAAAAAAGATAATTGGGAGTATAAAGATAGACATTATTATTTAACTAATAATAAAGAACCATTAAGTTATACTATACCTAGTAGACATACTCGTAAATATCCATTAACTTGGTTTGATAAAGAAGTAGGATATGAAAGAGAGCTTAGATATGCTACTAATCAAAAAAGTATTTTTGTTGATGAACAAAAAGGACCTGTAACTTTAAAACATATAGTTTTTGAACGTGGTATTTTACATGTTGCAAAAGAAAAAAGAAGTTTACAAGAATTTTTAGCTAAGCATCCACATAACGGGATTATATTTTCCGAGCTAGATAGGCAAGTTGAAGCGGTAGATCAATTAGAATATTTAGAATTAGAATCTGATGCTATGACAATTGCTAGACAAATGGATATAGAACAAATGGAAGCTATACTTAGAGTTGAAGTTGGATCATCAGTATCTGATTTAAGTACTAAGGAACTAAAAAGAGATTTATTACTTTTTGCTAGACAAAATCCAGCTTTATTTATGAATTTATCACAAGATGAAAATATTATACTAAGAAATTTTGCGATAAACGCGAGAGAAGCTGGTATAATAAGTTTAGCTAATGATCAAAGAACTTTTAAATGGGCTAGTAATGGTCGTAAATTAATGACTGTACCATTTGATGAAAACCCATACTCAGCTATGGCTGCTTGGTTTAAAACAGATGAAGGACTTGAAGTTTACAAATCAATAGAGAAAAAACTTAAATAACAAGTGACTATAAAATAGGGTGGTATTTCGCCACCCTTTTTTTTTAAAAATATTAAAATGGCAATAAACGTAAATACTGTATATACAACTGTTTTAAGTATACTAAATAAAGAACAAAGAGGATACTTAACTCCAGATGAGTTTAATAAAATTGGAACTCAAGTACAACTAGAGATTTTTGAAAAGTTTTTTGAAGATTATAACCAGTATATACGTATGCCAAAAACAGATGTAGAGTTTGCATCACGCATGGATCGTATAAAACAAGAATTTCAAGTATTTGAAGAATATAATTTTTCATCAGCTTATGCTTCTCAAGAATATACTCAACCTACTGATCTACATAGGTTTGGATCTATTTTTTGGGCATTAGGAACTAATAGTCCAGAGATACAGATTGTAAGTGAAAGAGAATATACACAGCAAAAGCTTTCTCCATTATTACAACCTTCTAATAACTTTCCAATAGCTATATATAAAAAAGATAAGGTAAAAGTATATCCTTTTGCTGCTGCAGGCGTGCCTAAAGACGTAGAGTGGAGTTATATTAGAAAACCAGCAGATGTTCGTTGGGGTTATTATACAGGATCGTTAGGTCAATTTGTATATGACTCAACAGTGTATGGTGCTGATTTACTTAACAACGGAGCTACATTATCTAATTTTACAATTCCATTAGCTACAGGTACCATAGGAACTTACACACCTACATTCACGACAACAAATGCTACTCCAGGTAGTTTTGCTATGTCTGCTAATGTTACTAGTGCTACAGCTGTTACTATTACTATTACTGATCCAGGTTCTGGCTTTGTTGTTGGAGATACTATTACTATAGACGGTGGTCAATTAGGCGGTGGTAGTACAGGTCCTGAAATAACTTTACTTGCTTCAGACTTTAACTCAGGTAGTACCTATGGTTCTGTAGATTTTGAAATTAGTAGCATGCAACAAACAGAGGTTATATTAGAAATATTAAAATATGCAGGAATAATTATAAGAGACCCACAAATAATTCAAGCTGCACAACAAGAATTAATGCAAGAAGAAGCAAATCAAAAAAGATAAAACATGGCATTACTAACTCAAACTAATGAACAATATTATGCAGGTTCGCAAATTTTTACTGTACCAGCTGCATCAACTCAAACTAATTTTAATTGGACAGGTGGGGGTAATAGTGGTACTAATTTAATTGGTACAGTCGCTGGGGTTAGTAATACTAACTTTGAAGTATATATAGATAACGTTTTACAAACAGAAGGTCCTGGAGCCAGTGAATATGAATTATCAACAACTGTGCCAAATAGAGTTGTTTTAGGAACAGCTGCTACTGGTGGTCAAGTTATTAAAATACTTTTAAAAAACATTAGAGAAGGCCAATGGAATAATAAAAACACTTATGCTTATATAAAATTAATAGATGTTATAAATAACTTTATGGTAGCATACGTTGGTATGGACAAACTAATACCAAGATGTAAAAGATCTGATGTAGTATTTCATGCTAAGCGTGGGTTACAAGAATTTAGCTATGATACGTTAAAATCTATAAAGTCTCAAGAACTTACGATACCACCTAGTTTATCTGTAATAATACCACAAGATTATGTTAATTATGTTCAAATGTCTAGAATAGACGATTTAGGCGTTAAACATATTATATATCCTACTACACTAACTAGTAATCCTTATGAAGTACCAGTGCAAGATTCTGCAGGTGTTCCTACTCAAAATGATTTAGGAAAAAATTTAGAAGGTGCCTCTGTTACAGAAGAAAGATGGAAAACTGCTAATCAAAATAATTTAAATGGTATTTATGATAGTGAAATGCTTAATGCTGGTGTTTATAATTATTATTGGTATGATTTTAATTATGGAAGAAGATATGGCTTAGACCCTGAAACTTCTCAAGCTAATGGTTGGTTTACTATAAATGAAAGAGAAGGAAAGTTTTCGTTTAGTAGTAATTTAAATGGACAACTTATTATATTAGAATACATATCTGATGGGTTATCTATAGACTACGACATGAGGATACCTAAGATGGCTGAGGAAGCGATATATATGCATATCTTATATAATATACTTGCTGGAAGAGCTAATGTACCAGAATACGTCGTAGCGCGTTATAAAAAAGAAAGAAGAGCTGCTCTTAGAAATGCTAAAATAAGATTATCAGATATTAAATTAGAAGAATTTACTCAAGTAATGAGAGGTAAATCTAAATGGATTAAACATTAATTATGGCTGAAACTAAAAATACTTTTATCAAGTCTAAAATGAATCAAGACTTAGATCAAAGACTTGTGCCTAATGGTGAATATAGAGAGGCGTTTAATATATCTGTAAGCCAAGCAGAAGGAGCTGATGTTGGAACATTAGAAACTGTATTAGGAAATGTTCTAGTCACTGATTTAGGTTTAAGTAGTACATGTAATGCTGAAATCATAGGTCATTACGTAGACGATCAAAACAAAACCATATACTTATTTGTAACTAACTTCGTAGACACATCGTCTGATAAAACATCTAATTATCCACCTGATACTGTATTATGCCAAATATGGAGAAGAAATGTAGAAACAAATATAAACACTAAATTAGTTGAAGGTAAATTTTTAAACTTCTCAATAACGCATCCTATTACAGGCGTTAATTTAATTGAAGATCTTTTGTTTTGGACTGATAATAGAAACCAACCAAGAAAAATAAATATTAATGCTGCAAACCCTAACAACTTAACATCACCGACTTACTATACTAATGACGACCAAATAAATGTTGCTAAATACTATCCTCATGATCCTATTAGTCTTATTAAAAACTATATAGTAGATTATAGAATAACAGTACAAAGCACAGGTTATTTACCTTACGTAGGTGAAATAGTACCAACAGATAGCGCTTTTGGAGGTACTGGCTTAACTGTTAAAATAATAGCTGCTAACGCAGTAACTGGTGCTTTAGAACAAATAGAAATAGTAAATCAAGGTCAAGGGTATAGAAATAATGATTTTGTTACCATAGCACCTAAAATAGGTAGCGCTGTTATACAATTAACTGTGGAAGAAGCTAGTACAATGAAAGATACTTGTACTGAAAAACTTCCTGTAAATACTGAGCTTACTTATACTGGTACTATAACAGCTGGAACAGCTTTTACTGTAACAATACCTGCTGGAACTCCTGATTATACAGGTGCTTTAGTTAAAATAACAGCTGCTGGTGTTGATGCTACACCATATTTAGCTAGAGTAATATCACAATCGTCTACACAATTAAATATTGGATGGGCGAATAGAGTTGGCGCTAATCCTGTTACTGCTACTTATTATCCTGCTAGTGTGTCCGCGGTTGAGAAAATAGAATTAGGTATTAATCCAGATTACGATGCTAATTGGCCTGGAGATTGTGAGTTTTTAAAAGATAAGTTTGTAAGATTTGCATATAGGTTTAAGTTTGATGATAATGAATATTCTTTAATATCTCCTTTTACTCAGCCTTGCTTTATTCCAAAGCAAAATGGTTATTTTTTATCAGAAGAAAGAGATTTAAATGGGTCCAGAGAAACAATTTTAGACACTGAACAAGCTTATGAAGACACTGACAATGAGGTAATGCAAAACATGGTTACTAATATTGACCTTCAAATACCTTGTCCAGAGTTTTTAGATGATTCTATTAGCAGTACGTTTAATAATTTGCAAAACCAATTACATGTTACCGATATTGAAGTAATATACAAAGACGATGCTGAAAACTCTTTAAAAGTAGTAGATACTATAACAGCAGAAAGTTTTTCAAACTTAGATTTTAATAATTTAATATATACTTATCAATCAAGAAAACCTAAAAAAACATTACCATCTTCAGAAATAACTAGAGTTAGTGATAAAGTACCTATTAGAGCTTTAGCTCAAGAAGTAACAGGTAACAGAGTTATATATGGTAATTATGTAGATGGTTATACGGCTATGAACACTTTAGACTATGAAGTATCTGCTGTAGAAAAACCTGAAAACACATCATTAAAAAAAGAATATCCTAACCATACATTAAAACAAAACAGAAGTTATCAAGTAGGTATAGTATTGGTAGATAGATATGGTAGAAGTTCCGACGTAGTGTTATCTTCATTAGATAATACAAATACTGATGCGTCTAATGTAATTTATTCTGGGTCAACGGTATTTCATCCTTTTTATAGTGCAGATCCTGGTTTGATTAGTGTTAGTCCGTTTTCCACGTGGAATGGTGACTCATTACGAGTTAAGTTTAATTCTGAAATACCTTTAAAAATACCACAGTCTGGTTATCCTGGTTTATTTTTAGGATATTCTGATAGTGATATATCTAACATAACAGGTGGTGGTGGTTACCTTAGTGGCACTACAGATCTAGCTACTAGCGGTGGATCAGGTACGGGTCTTACGGTTGATATTACAATAGATACAGCTAAACTTGGTGGACCTCCAGTTTTAGGTATAGTACAAACAGTTACTATAAATAATGTTGGATCTGGGTATGAACAAGGTGACATAATTACAATAACAGGTGGATCTCCGAGCTCACAAGCTACATTTGTATACAACCCTAATGCGCAGCCTAATTTAACTGGTTGGTATAGTTATAAAATTGTTGTTAAACAAACGGAACAAGATTATTACAATGTTTATTTACCTGGTGTAGTAAATGGTAGTTTAAATACAGATGGTTTAGGTAGTGCCATAGAAGGAACAATAAGTCTTTTTGGAGATAATATAAATAAAGTACCTAAAGATTTAACCGGAGTAGGACCAAGTCAAACTAATTATAATTCAACAGAAAACTTATCGCTAAGAGTAAATAATACAACTAGTTTTTCTAGTGTACAGAATTATCCAGGAACTGATTTAGAAAAAGTAACTCAAATATCTGAACTAACAGATTTAGGTATAGACGTAGGTAGACGATCTTTAAAGCAAAATGGTAACGTCTCTGCTGGAAGTGATACTTTTGTATTTGATTCATTTAATGATAAAATACTTCCTGGGGCGGCTATATTAAGTGTATTTGAAGGCATTACTGAAAAAATAAACTCGTCAGAAGGTTATTTTGTTAAATCTTATTTTGCGAATAATCCAACAGGGTCTACAGTAGTTTTAAATAAAATTGTCACACCTGCTATCGCTAATAATTCAACTTGGACATTTGGACCTCCTGGTGTAGTTTTTAATTCGGGTAATAATCCATTAATAGGTATACTTAGTACATCTAAACAAATAGGAGTATCAGAACAAGATGGTTTTAAAACTCAACTA
>WLWH01001244.1_pt1 | contig 17404 bp, 7 predicted proteins | sample 6712741 | NCBI WGS metagenome assembly WLWH01 (sample SAMN12718694, study PRJNA515312) | sponge metagenome | isolation source: marine sponge | host: Mycale hentscheli | place: New Zealand: South Island, Marlborough, Capsize Point | collected 2003-05-01 | reverse complement strand
GCTTCACCACTTTTACCTTTACCAGCTAATATAGAATATGTCAAACCACCAAAATCTTCAGCACCGTAAAACATATTCATAAAGCCTCCTTTACTTGCACCTTCTTTTTTACCTTGTACTCTACTTATTTTTAAATTAGGATTTATGTTTTTTGTTCTAAATAAAATCTCATTTAAACTTTTGCTTAATTTTGCATTATGTTGTTTTTTAGAATAAGAACCTATAATTTCACCTTTTGAATTTCTTTCAAAAATCAAACCATTTTCAGGTTTTGGCATAATTATATTTTTATTACCTTTAGTATCTAGTTTTATTAAATTGTTTACAATTTTATTCTTTAATTTGTTTTGTATTTTTTGAGCTACAGTTCCACCATAAGGATTTAAAAGGTCTATAGCACTTCCAGCTGCACCTTCTCTGTATCCATAAGTTGCCATGTCTGCATCTAAAGAACCAGATACAGTTCTTCCATCAGCATCTTTTTCAAACCTCATTTGCTCACTTATTATAGATTGAGTAGCGTCTTTAGATAATTTTTCTATTAATTCTTTTTTAGCTTCTAAAGTTCTATCACTTTTTAGTATTTCAAGAAAAGATTTACTAAAATTAAACAATTCTTTATTGTGTTCAAAATGTAATTTTTTATCTGTTATTTCACCTTTTTTATTAACAGATCCTTTAGCTTCTAAAAGAATAGAAGTTATAGGAAACAAACCTTTTATACCAGAGTTGTGATTTGTCTGCAATTTTAACATGTTAGTAATATCTTCAAAGGTTCTAGTTTTATTAGAGCTTTTTTCATACATATTTAAAAACCCTTCTAAAGTTGAATTAACAGCTTTAGTGTTATTAGCAACCATTGTTTCAAAATACTCAACACCTTTTCCTTTAGGTATTAAAAGCATTACCATTTTATCTCTTAACTCTTTAGGTGTATACTTATCTTTGTCTTTTATTAATTCTTCAAATTTAGTTTTAGTAGTTTGATTATAAGCAACCTGATACACGTCAGGTAGTTCAACTGTTTTTTCACCTGTTAATACGTCTTTTCCAAAAGAATCAATTAACATTTGCTCCCTAGTTCTATCACCTCTAACTAAACCTAGTTCTTTTCTTAAATTTTTACCAAACCCAACAGTTCCAAGTATATAATTTTGCTGTGTTTTTGTTAATTCACCCCAAGGTCCAAATTGTTTTATAAAGCTTTTCATCCAGCCTTTAGTTCTAACTATATTTTGAGAATTTTTAGTTCCATCAGCATTAAATTCAGGTTTAACTAAATCTTTTTCTGGAGTATACTCTACGCCTATTTCTTTTAAATATTTTTTATAATTATTTAAATCTTGCCTATAGTTAGCATATTCTCTATAATATTCTGGACTACCTTTTTTTAATTCAGTTTCCCATAAAGGACTAATTTCCTCTATTTGTTTAACGCTTAAGTTATTTATATAAGCTACAAAGTCTCCACCTGGAACTGATTGATTAAATAATTTTTTAAAATCTTTACCTTGTTTGTTAAATATTTCAGTAAATTCACCTATATTAAAAACATCATTTTCACCTTTTGTACCCTGTATTTCTTCATTAAACTTAGCAAGATCTTTTTTAGAGTATAATAAGTTTTGAGTATTTTTATAAACTCTAGAAACTTTATCACCTACAAAATTTATAATAGCATCTGTTGCCATTTTAGTTTTTTGTTCAGGTGTAGCATTTGGAAATAAATCTTCTGTTCTTGCGGGTTCTATAACTTTACCATTAACATCTAATACAGGTGGTATAACTATTTTTTGATCTACCATTGTTGAAAGCATTGCTTCCATACCAAGTTCACCTGTTATTTCGTTTACTAATGAATTTTTTCTACCTCTTGCACCTGAAGCTATATCTTTTCCTTGTATCCAATTCAAGTATTCTTGCGTAGGCACACCATCTTTTATAAAATCACTTAATGGTCTTTTCTTATATTTCAAAGGTCCTGAACCACTTTTATCTAGCGCTATACCTAATTTATTAGCTTCTTCTACACTATATCTAGCTTGTTCCCCGTTATCTTTCAATACGGGCTCTAAAAATATATCATAACCTTTACCAGCACCTTTTAAAGAGTTTGACATTCTTGATAAAGAAATACCACTATGAACTAATTCTACACCACTAGTTGTTGACAGACCATTTTTACCAAGTTCATTTATTTTATTTAAAACAATTTTTCTAATTTTAGTTCCATCACCTGTTTCAGATTTTAAAAACTCTTGTCTTATAGATTGTATATCTTTTCTAGTTAGATTTTCTAAACCTTGAACTGATTCTTTACCAAATACAATTTTAGCTATACTACGTTTTACATTGTCTATTTCAGTAGGTTGTAAATTTAATATTTTTTTAATTGTAGATCTTTGTAAAGCTGGAGCCTCACCTGTTATTTCAAAACTGTTTTGACCGTCTAAAACAGAAGCAGCTTCTTTATAGTTTTCTTCTAAATAATCAGGTCCTTTACTCTCTTCATACAATCTTTTATTTGCATCTTTTCTAGCGAATTCAATATTGTTTATAAGCCAAGTGTTTAAAGCAGATTTAGATGGATCATAATTAATTAATCTTTCACTAAGTCTTTCTCTTATTATTTCTCTTTGTTTTGAATTTAAACCTTCTGGCATTAAAAGATCAAATGATCCATTTCTAATATTTTCTGATATATTAAAATAATCTCTTTTTTGAAAATCAACTACAGTTTCTGTTGTAACCAATGGGTTTATCTGTAAAGATAGTTTTGTTTTAGGATCAAATTCTATTTTTTTATACTGAGCTCCTTCTACTTTAGCATTTTTAGTGCCAATTTGTATTGCTTCAATTAAATTAGTATCTAACTTGTCTGTTGTTCCTTCTGCAACTCTTCTTAAATTATCTTGTAATCTTCTAACTAAATTAAATAAATCAGCTGGATTTTTTAATCCTTCTACTTTTTTCATTTCACCAGGTAAAACAATTTCACCATCCGCCATTTTTTCACTAAATATTGTAAAAAATTCTTCTAATTGTTTATCTTTAGATTTGTCTTTATAGTTTTTGCTTAATGCTTTTTCTATTAATTTTCTTTGCTCTTTAGGAACTAGATCTCTAAAACCTTCAAGCATTCTTTTTCCAGACGATGTTAAATTACCATCTAAATCTTTTAATTGATTTAAAGCTATTTTATGACCAACTTCATGTACTACAACATTTTGAGATTTAGTGTTTCTTAAAATATCCATATTTAAGAATATTTCACCACCTTTTTGCTCAAAAACAGCTTCACTTTTTTCAAAGCCCATAGCTTTATATTCCTTGCCACTAAGCATATTAACTTTAACATTAGCGTCTCCAAACAATGCGGCATCTTTAATAGCTTTAGCTTCAGTTAAAGCTGTTGCTTGATTTTGTTGATCACCTAACTTATTTTTTAATTCAATTAATCTTTGTTTTTGCTGCTCAATCATTAGTTCAGCAGTTATACCATATTCTTTTTTATTGCTTGGAATTGATAATCTATCTATTGTTCTTTGTATTGTACCCGCTTCTCTAAGAACGTCAATTACTTCATTTCTTAATTTACCACTTTCGCCTGTTCTATTTCCACCAACTATTTGACTAGCTGTATTCGATAAAAACTCAGCTTGTTTTTTAAGTTGGTTAACTATTGTTTTAGCCTGCTTCATTGAAACACCTTGTTGTTGGGATATACTTCTAGCTAACACTATAGGATCTGTTCCAGTTATAAAATCAACTTCTGAAGGCTTTAATCCATTTAAACCTATTTCACCACCACCGTAAACTTTTTGCACTACCTTGCCTGATTCTTTTTCTAATTGTTTTTGATATTTTTCACTTTTTGAAAAACTATCCATAACAGAACTATACTCTCTAGCGTCTGTTAAAAACTCTGATGCTTCTTTTATTTCTTTTATTTTAGCATCTTTTTGCTCTTGAGTAAGTTTAGTATCTTTTTTTATTCTACCAATAGCTTTTGACTTAGCATTTTGAATGTTTTTTACTGCATCAGGTGATAAATCTTTGTAACTTAAGTTGCTATAATTTTTTTTACCATCAATATTTATCATTAAACCACCAGACTCTTTATTAAGCAAATCAATACTGCTTCTAACTTTAGTGTCAATACCTGTTGCTTGTTTTTTTAAGTCTCTGTAAACAGCTTTAGCTGTAGAACTACTGCCTAAACCTATTGCCGCAAAAGAAACATACAAAGAAAGTAGTTTACCTATTTTAGGTTCTGTAGCTTTTTCACCCATTGCGTTAGGAGACATAAAAATTTCAGCAAAAGAATTGTATTCACTTTCTCCCATTATACCTTTTTTTAAAGCATACTGTGCGGCTTCAGTGAATGTCATAGCACCCGTACCTACACCAGCTCCAACTAAAGTGTTTACTAGTTTTTTGCCACTTTCGCTTCCATATATGTATTTTACACCTGGAATTTTTTTAGACAAATTAACTAAAGAAGCTGCTACAAATTTTTGTTCCATTATAGAATTAGTAGAACCTAAGATAAAACCAAATTCAGCAGGCATAGGCTCTTGTCCAAACCCAATTTTTAATATTTCATCAGCTGTACCAAGTTTTATAAGTTCTTTAACACCAGAAGATCCTTTAGCGTTTAAACCTACAACTGTGTTTATTACGTTTGTAATAATTTTAGAATTATTTGGATTAAAAGATTTGTTAATATAATTTCCTACTTTACCAACACCTTTTATTAAATTATTAAAACCTTTTACTTTACCTTGACCGTACATAGCTGCTATAAGTGGAACCAAGTCTAATGTTGTATTGTAACTTAATTCTGTTATGCTAGTATATAAATTTTCATTTTTTTTAGCTTCATCTAAAAAATCTAAGCCGGACTCACCTAAAACATTGTCAAATATAATAAAAGAATTTTTTACGTCATCTTCGTTAAGCAAATTGGTTCCTGTAAAATCTTTAACTTTTCTATTTAAACCTTCTAAAAAAACATTATCTTCTTCTTCTATAGGGTTTTCGTTTAATAAAACAGCTCTTGATGTAACTAAAAATTCATTAATTTTTTTATTAAACGCTGTTCCTAAAACAGTACCTTTCCCTTCTGTAAAATAATCTAATCTTAAATCTTTAGGTAATATACCTGTTTCTGACATTTTTCTAATAGCTTTTAAACTTTCATTACCATTAAAAAGATTAGATATGTTTTCAATTGTTTCTTGAGTAATTCCTTTGTCTTTCCCTTTAGAAACCTTATCGTAGTTTTTAATAACAACATCACTTAATGCTAGTATTTCATAATAAAGCTGATTTTGTTTAGCTTGTAAAACACCAATGTCTCCATTGTTATTAACTAGATTTTGACTAACTAAAGACAAAGCGTCTTGCTCTATATTTAAACCTTCTTCTGAAAGATCACCTGAATCTAATTCACCATCTACATATTTTACGGATACAAATTTACCAGTAGTAGGATCATATAATTTAGATTTAGAATTATATTGATTTCCTCTTACTTTTTTTAAATCAGAGTTTATGTCTTTAATCAGATTTTGGTCACCACTTTTAACTGCTTTTTGCAGTTCTAAGTTTAATTCTGCTATTCTTTTTTGATTACCCTTTAAATATCTTAAACCTTGATTGTCAACATTATCCTGTAAAGTGTCAAAACATTTTAGATAACCATCTTTACAATTTTTTAATGATTTTTCAGCTTTTTCGTTTGATAATTTTCTTAAAACAATATTTTGAACATCTTCAGATGCTACACGGTTTACAAAAGACTCTTGCCTAGGTGTCATACTAAGAGATATAGGAGAATAGCCCATATCTAAATCTTCTTGCAATTTTTGTAAATTATCCTTGTAGCTTGTATTTTCTATATCTTTAGGAAATAAGCCGAATAAATTTATTTCAGGTTTAAAATCTTGTGTATCAATTTTATCAAATAAGTTTTTTGTATTCATTAAACTTAAATCATAAGTAAATACATCTGTACCAAAAATATTAGCGTTAGAGTTTACTGCTGAAACCTCAACATTTGATAAGTTTTCTTGTAAAATAAAAGAATCAGTATTTTCATCGTAATTAAGGTAGTTTAAAGCATTAGATGATTTTGGTTCTTTAACAACAACGTCTTCTTCAATAACCTCTACAACTTCTTCGTCTTTTTCTTTGTTTTTCTCCAAACAATCTTTGTATGCTTGGGATCCTATTACGTGTAACTCTTTACAGTTTGCCATTGATTAAATTTAGGATACTACTTGCTCTTCAACTACTTCTTCTTGCGCAACTTGTGGTTGTTGCATAGGCTGTTCTTCTTGCTGTTTAGATTTAGGTGGTCCCATAGGGTATTCTTCACCTATTTGAGTTTCTAAAAACCATTTTTTATAATCTTCTTGAAATCTTTTTTGTTGATTGTCTCTAAGCGCTTTAGCTGTTGGCAAGTAATGATCTGTTACTTCAGCTATAATATTGTTATTAAATGCTATTACTTGGTCAAAGCTTTGAAACTCTTCAAGTAAACCAGCTGTAATTTTATCCATTTGAAGATTAAACTGTAAACTTTCACCGATTAAATCTTTATCTATGATATAAAATTCTTGTACCATATTAGCATCAAGATCTTTTGTTTTAATATCTAAAGATCCATCAGCTTTCTTTTTTCTATAAACTTCTGTAACACCACCGGTTAATGATATATTGCTTTCATCGCTACCAACTTGCTCTTGTTCAAATATGTCAGGATTAGATAGTTTAAAGTTTTCATTTGCCTCTAACGTGCTGGGTATACTTACAAACATGTCTTGTTTCTCAGATAACTCATTTAATTTGTTCAAGTAAATTCTTTCTACAAATCTTCCGTCTTTTTCATATATTTCCCAAGCTAATTTATTTAAGTTATTGTCAATAGCTTTAATCTGCACTTCTCCTTCTAAATCACCGTTTAGTATACTTAAACAAAGAAACCTGCTTACAGGTGTTCCCATCATGTCTAAACCACCCATAACACCAGCTTTTTGTACCATTTCAGGCCAAATCTCTGTATTACTCATGATATTTTCTAAACCTGTTTTAATAACTTGTACACTACCACTTATTATATCAATATATTTTCTGTCTTCTACAGGGTTTTCACTTGTACCTTGTGTTAAAGCAAGTTGTATATCTGCGTAGTGTTTTACAAATGGATCATATAATTCAGCATAATCAATAGGTTTTACTTTGCTATCGCTATAACCAAGCTCGTATGAAAGTCTAGATTGAAGCTCTGATATAGCAAATTTAATTTGCTCATTAAGCTTTTTGTTTTCTATTAATTTTTCTTTTATCGCCATAATTATTGATTATATTTTAATAATCCTGCAGTTTGACTTGCGGATTTCCCGGTTGCAGAATCATAATCTAAAAATTTACTTGCATCTGTTCCACCAATGATAGCAGCACCAACACCTTTAGATGCAGCACCTGCAAAACCGCTAATAGCTCCCATAACAGATTTAGTACCTTGATCATATGCTTGTTGAGCTCTTTGTGTTTGACCTGTTATTTGTCCTCTTGTAAAGTTTATTTGAGCATCTTTTCTTCTTTCCTGTGCATTAAACATAAATGATCTACCAGCCGCATCTGCTTGTTGAGTTCTTTGGCCTTCACTTATTTGTATTTGTTGTAATCTTCTTTGCTCACCTATTTCAGCTTGCTGTAAATATTGTTCACCTTGTGCTCTCATTTTTTCATTAGAAGCTTCTTGCTGTTCTATATTAGCCGCAACACCTTTTTTGCTTTGCAACGCCGCTTGAGCTAATGCGGTAGCACCACCAGCGCTTGCTCCAGACGATCTTAATGTATCTAAAGTATTTGCTAAAGCAATATCTGCTTCTTCAGCTTGCATCTTAGATGCGCCTGTTGCTACACTTAAATTAGCATATGGATTACTTAGCTTACCACTTAAATCTTTAGCTAATGAACTTAAATCTTTTGTATTTGAATATGGATTTATTACTTTTTGTCTACCGTTTTCTAAACTTTTTAATTCACCTGTTAATCTTCTTTTTTCAGCTTCAGCTCTTCTTCTAGCTCTTCTAGCTCTACCTGCTCCAAAAATACCAGAAACAATAGAGCCTACAGCTTGTATACCGGCCGAAGCAATACCAGCTACAGCTAAAGGGCCTAAAGCCATAGTAACACCTTCTGGTGCGGCAAATAAAAATTCGTATAATATATTTAAAACTTCTTCCATAATCTTTTAATATGATGATTCTACAGTGTCAGATGATACTGCAAATAATTCTCTTTTTTGGTTTATACTATTGTCTAAGCTAAATTCAAAAGTTGTAAAAAATCCTTTTACACCCGTCATACTTGCACCAAAAAGTATTTCACCAGGGGTTACAGGCGAGGTATTTATTAAATTAGCAAAGTATTTATTTTCTTTTCTTTTAAATTTGTTAGTAAACATTTCGTTTTCTAAAGCAGTTAAACTAGTAGGAACATTTCCGTATTTAGCAATAGGTACTTGAGCTATATCTCCAGAACTTGCTACAACACTTGACACGGTCCAATCATTATTACCTTCGTAATTAATTGTTTTAAACACTTTAACTGTTGATGGAGAACCGTTTAATATAACTTTAACTGTTGAAGCAAATACATTATTAGGTGCATCGTAGAATCTTCCATGTGCACTGCTTCCATAATGACTGTAAAGCTTACCACTATTAGTAGAAAAGAAAGTTGAAGTTAAACTAAACATAAAGCTTGGTTTAAAATCAAAGAAACTAGTCCAACCCTGTACTGTTTCATCAAAACTAGCAGTGTCATAATCTGAAGCTGTTTGTATAGATAATATATAGTTTTTAGTATGATTGTCCCAACCACCCACTATATTAGTTATACCATTTTGTGTTAGCTTGTCTCTAAAAAAGTCTTGCATACCATAACCTGATATTTCTACAATTTCACCACCGGTTGTTAGTCTTAACACGCAACCTCTTCTTCTATCTGTAAAGTATTTTCTATAACCATATACAGCAAAGCTAAAAGGATCTTGAGCTATTCCGTATTTACCTTTATAAGGTACTATTTGTCCTATAATCATTCTACCAGAAGCTGTCAAAGGTTGACCTTCAGCGGTATATATAGCATCTTTATCTATTAAAGCTTTATTTACTTTATCTTCTTGAAATATAATTAAATTAGTATCTTCAGCATAAAGTTTCATTATTTGTCCATGTGCTGGATCTACACCTCTAGTTATATCTTCACCAACAGAAAACTCATTTGTTTGATTAACCCCTGTTCTAGAATTAAATACGCCCGAATATATTAAAGCATTGAATCTATTTTGGTTATTAGGGTTGTCTTCTACTATGTGAGCTTTCACACCTATATCTGTCGATGTGTTATTATAACCTCCTCTAATTCTAGACTCTTCAATAAACCAGTCAGTTGCATTGTCATTAGGATAAGGCACAACAGCTGGTGTTGCATTAGCATTACCTCCAGGTATAGTGTCATATGGTTTTATAGGCTGTGGGTTAGCATCTACAACACTTGATATTTTCTTCAACCAATATGAGTTAAAATATTTTAATTCTAAAGTAGCAGCCATATTATTTTATTATCACTTATTTTTTGTTATTATTACAACCAACCTATTGCGCCTGGAACAGGTCTAGAACAAACAGGCAATGAAGAAGAGGAGCAAGGTCTAGCAAGTTTATCACTACATGTGCTTGCATCTCCACTTATTTTAATACCACCTGCATCAAATTTTGCTGAAACTTTTATTTGATCAAAAGGTTTACCAAAAGCAGCATCAAACCCAAAAAAGTTAGGGTAATCATATGTTGAACCATTGGCTGGTGAAGATAGTGTGTTGTTTAAGTAAAGTATATCAACATATTCTGCATAAGCCATTGGAGCATATCTTGGTGTACTAGTAGCATAACAACCATACGCTGTTTTAAAACTAGAGATTTCATATTGCCAAGCTGTTGGATTAGAGTATGGTGCAGATATTTGTGAACCATTTTCAACTACGCATGAACCATAATATAAATCATCTGAATTAACCCATAAACCTAAACAATCAGAATAAGCACCAGCATAAGTATTATAAGCATTTTCAGCAACAATAAGGTATTCACCAACTGTATCAAAAGCAAAAGCTGTTGAAGCATATTTAGTTGTATTAGAATTGTTGTTTATTAATTCAGCATCTGCAATAATATTAGAATTGTTTATGTCAGCCAGTTGACTCCATGTTGCATCAGAAGCATCGTCTCTATGATAAACTTTCCATTGAACTTTTGAACCAGACCTAGGAGCTGATGATCCACTAGAATACTTTTGTTGCATATTACAAGAAAACACAACAGTTCCTACAGATAAAGCCGCACCGTTTGGTGTTCCTAATCTAAATAAAAAGTTAGAGTCACTTGTGTTAGTTGATGGTTGAACTGGTAAATCTGTTAAAGCATAACCAGAAGCAGGGTTAGAACTAGTAAAAGTTCCATTAGCTATATACCATATTGCTCTTTGAGGCTGTGATTGAGTTGCAGCAAGAGGTACTACAGCTCCAAACATAGAAGGTATACCTTGCGAGACCGGAATACTAGCTTCACAACCTGATTTAGAACTTGTATTCATCTGTATTGCACCAACTGTAATTACTTGTTGTTTAGTAACACTTAAAGAACCATTTTGTACTACACCACCTACAACAGCATCTTCAGCTTTTAAGTTTAAAGTATAAACACCTAGTGGTGTTGTTGTGCTTTTTGTAACAACGCCAACAGAAGAATCAGCTATAGAAAAATAAGAACCTGGTGATTGAGACACTATACTATATTTTATTTGACTTGTGTTATTTGTCGCAGAACCATTATCAGCCCCTCTAGTAACACCAGTGTTATCACCAACGCTAACTGTTTGAGCTGGTAAACTTGGACCTGAAATCCAGTCTGTAAAAATAGGGTCATTATTAGTTAAGTTTCCTGTGAAAGGTGTTGAACTAGTATCACCACCTGAACCAGGTACAGTTGTCCAAGTAAAATTAAAATTATATGTTTCTTTTGAGTTTTTATTTAAATCAAAACCAGCATTTGAAAAAACAAAAGTATCAACTGCTGTTTGTAGCTTATATCCTGTTCCAGATGTTACAAGTTTAAAATCACCTGTAAAACCAAAACTTTTACTTGCATCTAAATTTATGTTACCAGATGCTCTAGTTCCATTAGAATCTGTAACTGTCATAGAAACGTTTTCTATCTGAGTATTTAAAAAATCACTACCTTGATTGTTTTGAGGTCTAAATACACCTGATATATCTGTATTAGCAGCCATGTTTTCAAAATGCGAATAACTTAATGCTGATAAACCAGCCACACCATCAAAACCAGTGTTTATATCAGCGTTTAAATCAGCTATTAAACCAACTGTTGTTGTTTCATAAAACAATTGTAATAAACTTTCAACAGGCTCTGTTTCAGCGACAGAAAGTTGTATTGTCATTGAAGAGTTAGGTAAACCTACAACAGTAGTACCAGCATTGGACGTTGCTAGTCTAGCTATAAAAGGATTTGTTTCTAATTGATAAAAAGGAACATTAGTTGTTGAAATATCATCGCTATACATAGATAAATCAAAAGCTGTAGATATTGTGTCTGCCGTCATAGCTAGTGGCAGTGTTTGAGTTCCAGTAGAAACTGGAAAATATTGTACGTTGTCTGCAGCGGTGTTATTTACTCTACCATATAATCTTACAGAGCTTCTAAACTGTTTTTGTTGATCAGAAGTTTCGTTTAAATCTCTAGGTATTTTATTTATATTATCGTTTAATAATACTGTGTGAGCTGTTTTATTGTTTTCAGTTGTAGGAAAAACTGGAGGATCATTTACACCAGATGTACTTGGGTAACCATTTAAAAAACCTGGTAAATAACAGTTGTAATAATCTTGCTCTTGTTGTTTGACAACAACTTTATATGAATACCAACCTAAAGTGTTTGTTATTGTATAAGCATATTTAGTATCTGGAGAATTTAAAGGATTTACAGAATATAAAAAGTTATTTACTTGTCCATCTGTTATAACAACATATGGGCTTAAGCTTGTTCCTGCTCCCGTTATGCTAGTGACTTTTACAAAATCAACAAACTCACCTCTTAAATATGAGTTTACTGTGGGTATGCTTACAGCGTTTGCCCCTAATACAAACGTGTAGGTAAAAGGAGAAGTTGTTCCAACGGTATTAGCTATTGTATTAAAACCATTTCCTATTTGATCAGCATATAAACCCGGAGCACCTTCACCATCGCTATTTACAGAAGAAGTAATTTCAGTATTTATAACAACTTTTAAAGCATCGCCAAACCATTGTTTTAAATTTTGAGTTGCTGAGGTGTAAGGATGGTAAAAAGTTGAACCACCAAATGTAGTACCACCTAATGTTGTTGGAGCACTATCATCAACAGATGATAATATAACTGATGATTGTCTACCAAACTTGTCAGACAATATAAAGCCAACTTGGTAGTTTCTATTTTTCTTTAAAGTATGATTTGGATATTCAGCCCAGTTAGTAAAAACAGTTGTGTTTTTAGCGCTAGCACCAATATTATAATCTATTGTTGCTGGTGGAGTATGTTGGCTTTGGAAGTTACCATACATAACTCTATTACCTGAAACCTCTTGTGCTAAAGCTCTAACAGGTACTCTATCATAAACTCTTACAGTTTGTCTTTCTGGTAAAGTTTTATAGGGTTTTCTTGATTGATAGTTGTACAAGTATGTGTTTGAACTTGAGTTTAAACTATCTACATTTATACTGTCTAAAACTTTTACGGCTCTAGCGTCTGATTCCTTGTATAATATATCTAGCTGTATTATTTTATACGTATCAAGAGTTCCGTCACCTAGTTTAGATTGTATATCTGGAAGTGGAATAATTAATTCTACATTTTGTACACCATTTTGCATGAAGTCTAATATAGTACTTCTGTAAGCTGCATCTTCATCACCTTCTAAAAAATAACCTTTTTGTTGAGGTATAAAAGTTGGTTGAGTGAATGGTGCCATTACAGAATACTCTTGATCATCAAACTTAAATCTATAACTAAACCTTACAAATAAATCTTGTAAAAAATCTGGATCACCTGGCCAATCATTACCATCGTTAAAATCATATGTAATATCTTTACCCGTCATAGTTGTAACAAGGAAAGTTATAGTATCTGTACTTACAATATTATAATTATTACCAGCTTCGTCAGTTGGTTGAACGTTTAAAGTTACAGCAGTTCCTGAAACGTTTGTTACGTATATATATTTATCAGCATCAACTTTTTGAACGTTAGAATTATTTTTAACAATTACGCTCATACCTTTTTTTATTAAAGTATTTGCAACTGTTAAAACTAAATTAACACCTGTTGAAGTACCAGTTGCTGTTATAGTTTTTAATAATTCTATAGGTTCATAAGGGTTGTATTTTGCTACAGATATTTGATTTTCTTTAAAATAATAACCAAAAGGTTTAGTAACATTTATTTTTCTAGGTTGATTTCTGTTATCTGTCCAAAATAATAAATTTTCTACAAGATTAATTCCTGTTATATAGTTATCTGCACTAAAATTTAAAAAAGCACCCTCAAGTATTTTAGTATATGAATTGTTAAAATATTTATATATGTAATGGCTAGTTCCCGGCGAAGCAGTAGAGTTGTTAGTTAAAAACAAATAAATAGTTTCAGAATTATTACTTGTTAAATAACCTATAACTTGTAAAGTCCCAATGTTAGTTCCTGGAACTAAAGTATTACCTTTTATATTTTCTAACGCACCTATATCATCATCTTCAGATCTACCTACAGATATGTTTCTTGCATCTCTATACTCACCGTTAGGAATAAGTCTGTCATCTAAGTCCTTGTTCATTTTGGACTTAAGAAAACTATTTTTTATCTCAGCCATGTATTAATATTTAATCCATTTAGATTGATTTCTAAATACTTGAACTATTTGATCTAGCTTAATATTAGATAATCTTATTTTAGCATTTCTTAATTTAGCACTTTTTTCTTTTTTAAATCTTTGTACTATGTATTCTTGAACACCTACACTTGTTGATAATATAGAATATATGATATGTGCATATAAAGCTTCTTCTGCCATTTTAGGTATCCTAGCATCAAGATCATAAGAATTACCATCAGAAATATACTCCATTATTATTAGCTTTTCTTTTAAATCACTAGAAAAACCAAATTGCCCTTTTCTATCATCTACTATAAACCAGCCATTTCTTTGACTAGTAACAGGGTTTAAACCATATCTCTGGCCTAAAGCATTATTATAATAGTTTTGCCAATATAAATCAGCTACATTATAATCATTTAAAAATGCGCCACTTAATTTTCTTGGATTATTAACATTCCAAGCTTCTGTTGTTTGTGAAGTTAGCTCTGTGTTGTTGTCGTTACTATCTTGTACTATACTACCATCTCCAGCTTGTGTTGGTGTAGAATAAGGCCTCAATGTTAATTCATTAGCTGGATATATAGTATGTTGTACACCCATTTGATCTGTCCATGAAAACCTGGTGTAGTTAACATAATCTTGAGGCATTGTTATAGTTAAACTTAAAGGAACAGTTAATTCTTGTGATTTTATACTTTTTAAAGTATCATAACTAAATTCTTGTAAACCACGTTTAGCGTGGAATATAACATCAGTTCTTTTTATACTTGGTATAAGTTTACCAGCGCCTACATATGCAATTAAAAAATTATCAATAACATCATCCAATCTAGTGTAAGAATAACTACCGTTACTATCCCATAAAGTATTTTCATTTAATTGTATTTTAATATATATACTAGGTGGTAATGAAGCTTTTATTGTAACCACATTGTTAAGCTCAGAATATGGTTGAATTAATCTAAATGTTAATACGTCTAAATTAGAAATAGCTATAGCTAAATTGTTTACACATGTGAATGTTTGATTACCAGCTGCAATGCTAGCAATAACACCTATAAATGCTCCACTAGAAGAAAGTACTGTCATACCAACTAGAACACTTGTGTTAGCCGCTGCGATAGTTATATTTTTTTGTGTGATTGCTGATGCTGTATTACTTGTTCCTGTTGTTGTAGATATAGCAGATGAAGGTAGTAGCTCTGTCCAAGTGTTAGCATCTGGACTTGTAAATATTTTAAAGTTATTTAAATTGTAACCATTAGAGGCATTGTCAGAGCTACTAAAAATTAAATTAGTATCAAAAGTACTAGTAAAAGTTTGACCAACATAATCACTAGGAATATTAGTAGCTGTTTGAGCTTTAGCTTGAAACTGCTGTGCACCAGCGTAATATTGTCTGTTTGTTTCGGTTATTAACCCTCCATTAGGTATTGACATAGTCTAGCTTTTTTGATTTATTTCTTGTTGTTGAACTTGAGAAGCTGCAACCTGTATTATTTCTGGATCTCTAACAACTACACCAGCATATAATAATATTTTTAATATTAATTCAGTTTGTTCAGAACTATGTAGTTCAAAATTCATAGAGCTACTAGCTTGAAAAGTATATTGAGTTGTTATACTTGTGTCCATACCCCAAACTGGCGGTATAGGTTTTCTTAAATAGTTTACTGAAATACCAAAATCAATAGATTCAGGATAAACATTTATATAATTATTTTTATAAGTATATATAGGATACTTAGTTGTGGGTTTGGTTAGATTAGAACTTAGCAAATGATAGAGTTCACTAGAACCAACTCTCTCTAACTCTTGTATTGGTAATGTTCCTCCAGCGTTATATATAACAGTACCAAGTCTATAAAACTGTTTGCTATATAGATTTATTACAACAGTAGAACTAGCTTGAGGTGCTGTACCATTTAATATTAAGTTACCGCCACTTACAGTATATTGATCTGGAGAATACTGTACTTCGTCTACAAAAACATTACTAATAGCATTTTTTGCAGCAAAATTAATTGAGTCTCCTATTAAGGGATATGTAAGTTGGTTAGCTATTGACGTCCACGATTGTGTCGTTGAAGAATTTCCAGAGTATTGGAAAGGTATTTGATGACCACTAGTTGTATATGTAGCAGTATCTATTTCTTTAAATATAGATAGTTTTTCATCTACATTTATTTGTCTATCAGAATAGTCTAAATCTATTTGTGGCACACGTAACTGTTGATTCATATCTTCAGCATATTTTTCAAATATTTCTAATTGAACTTGACCACCTATTTTATTAAACTCAACAGGTGTCATGTAACCTCTCTGCTCTTTATTTAGTATTAATAAAACGGTTTGATATACAGTATTTACGTTTATTGCCATTTTAATATTTTAGTTAATAGTGATTAGGGCCACCAAAGTGACCCTTCACTATAATTATAGTTACATATTATTGTAACTTTTTATTGATTGTTTTAAAAACTTCTACGCCTTCATCAGTTTTAAACCAAGCAGCTAATGCTGAATAAGGTTGTTCATCAAAAGGTATAGTCATTAATTTTCTATCATTAGTTCCCCAATGGAATGTTCTTTGGTCTTGAGATAACTTAACGATACCTTGCTCTACAGCTTTAATACCTACGTTTCTTAATCCAACATTTTCATCGTTAGCAATAGCTAAGAATCCAGCAGGATTTTTCTTTGCCATCAAAAGTAAGTCTCTTTTTATTTCTTTAGAGCTCATTGTGCTTACAGCAGATCCTTTTTCAACTCTTAAAACAGACTCAGCTTCGTCAATCTCCATTTGCTTAGCAGCAAGTAAAGCATCTATTTCAAAGTTTATTTCATCTATTTCGTCTGTTGCTATTACTTCAGGTTTAAATTCTTCATAAACGTGACCTTTTCTTGGATGATATAGTGATAGTAGTTTTTGTAAGTTTTGTTTTTGTTTAGGTACAAACAACATTCCTTCTTCAAAAATAACGTGACCTAATGTAACCTCTCCTTTTTGTTCGTCTACAAACGGTGAGTTCATATTTGTTGCATAACGTAATTCTCTTTGCTCTCCATTTTTTTCATCAAAATGTAATAATGGATAACGTCTTGAATGTCTTGTTCCTAATGTATATGTTAAAGGTGATACTTGATTTGTTAAAAAATAAGTTCTATCCTTGATCTCCCATTCAGGGGCTAATTTTTGTTTTGTCTTTGACATGATATAATATAATATAATTAATAAAAAAATAAAGGGCTAGGCGCCGAAGCGCCTAACTCTTTAAAGTAATTCTAGCTTTGGAATAACACGAAGTTATTAGCAGCTTGAGTAACTAAACATCTCTCTGATAACCAGTTTACGATCATCGAGTCAATTTCAGAAGTGTAAGCACCACCAGCAGTACCAGTG